>ERZ808242.576-NODE-576-length-26080-cov-10.510893_pt1 | contig 26080 bp, 34 predicted proteins | sample MGYA00521244_ERZ808242 | MGnify/ENA primary metagenome ERZ808242 (study PRJEB31516, sample SAMN03275573) | gut metagenome | biome: mammalia-associated habitat; material: feces | host: Papio cynocephalus | place: Kenya | collected 2012-07-27 ... | reverse complement strand
ATACGCGCCCGCCACAAATACCAACGTGACCACCGATGAGTGGACAGGAGGCGAAGAGATAACCGCCGCCGTTGAGTGGTGCGGCTACGCCACGCCAAACACCTACACGCAGCCTTTTGCCGCGATGGTTGAGGAATTGCAGCTTGAAGCCATTGACGGCCTCGCTACGCTGCAATATTACAAATACACTGACGTGATGTGGCGCAACGGCACGACCAGCACCGATGGCGTGACAAAGGAGGTGCGCCGCCTGCTGGACATTGTGGGCGCGCTGCTGTATCGCTGCGGCTGTTACAAATACTTTTACGTCAGTGACGCGGTGCAGCTGGCCACGGCGGGCACTGATGGCGTGCTGGCGCTGCTGTGGGTGAGCGAGTGCAATTTCTTCGCCTCTGACGGCGACACCGACCGCGACAGGGCGTGGGCGTGCAATGACGTGCTGGAGGCTATATGCCGCTACCTTGGCTACTCTGCGGTGGCCTATGGTGATAGCGTCTATCTGCTGGACTATGACGCCATCAAGGCTGGCTACAACTACTACCACCGCTATATGGTAGTCGCTCCCAACGCCGCGGGCAAATATCCGCTGGCTGGGGCGCGTGTGATGCTCACGGCAACGCACGAGGTTACAGCGGCAGACAGCGCCAGCGCCGACACCTCTATAACGCTGGATAAGACCTACAACAAAATAACGGTCGTTGACAAGTTAAACACCTACGACTATGCCGTGCCGTCTATCTTCGACGGCGGGCGCAACGTTACGAGCGTGGGCGAGCTGCCCGACATTCCAGCGCAGAATGCCAGCCTCGAGGCCACCAAGCGCACCGCCTACGGCAGCGGTGACAGCCGCGGAGAGTTCATCCATTATCCATACAGCGATGACCAAAAGCGCCGTTACGCAGTTTGGCAACAGTGGTGGGCGGCAGATGGTTGGACGTTTAACATCTACACTCTCGACCAAGCGCAGTTTAACACCGCGGGCACGCTCATCAAGCGCGGGGAAGTGGGCAAAATGACTTCACCGCTTTTCGACTTCTCAAGTGTTGATTACTCCACCGCGGTCAACAATATAGGTGCTTTCCCCGTGCGGTCGATGGTCAAGACAACCGATGACAGCGATGTGGACGCGCTGGACACCTCAACGGCAACACTGAACTACACTGACTACATTATGATGCCGTGGCACGACACTACGCAGCGCACGGCCATAAAGTCGTGGACGAGCGGGCGCGATGAAAGCGGCTACTTAATCGAGAACAGCAACCCGTCTCCGCGGCACAATGTGATGTTCAGCACGCCCGCCACGGGCAAGAATGCCGCCTTTATGGGCGGAAAAAATAATTATCTGCTCATCACTGGCAGCGTGATTATCCAAGACCGCGAACACTATTTCCCCGACACCTACAGCGTCAGCAAATCGACCAGCAACAACATATACGGCGATAGGTGTTACTTCGATGTGCAGGTGAAATGCGGCGGCTACTACTACAACCCATACAAGGCGCAGAACGATGACGGCATCTATACAGGAGGCTGGCAGACCTCTGCGCGCTGGTTTGCGCTGCCTTTTATGCTGCCAAAGGAAAGCAAGCCCGTTGCAGAGGTGATGGGGCAGCCGCTGAAAATCTGCAACAACGTTAATTGGCGCGCGGGGCTGGACGAGGAGGGGTTTGCAATACCGCTGGCAACGCTGCCGACTTTGGCCGACACTGTGCAGCTGATTGTCGGCAATCCATACGGGTACAGCGTGGCGTATGACAACGGCACAGACAGCGGCACAGCGTTTTTTAAGTACAAAACGCAGGTGGTGTTATTGCAGGATTTCGCGGTCAAGGCAAAGACCGCTGGCAGCGAAACAGACACCGACACAAGTTACAGCATTATAACCGATGACAGCTATACGGAGGCGCTGGACGATATAGAGTTTAAGCTATGCACGTGGGACGACAAGAAGCCTAATTACTCGTGTGTTTGCTGGCGCGGCGCTGACGGCTACAAGTACCTCGACCGCTGCTACTGCTTGCCGCTGATGGGCGATGACCTTTTGTCGTCCTCGACCATTTGGGACAACTCCGCGGCCACCGCTGGGTTGCGGCTGGAAAGCTGGCACGTGTATAGGTGTTACAAGCAATATCGCGGCACGGGCTTTGTAGTCGCTGAAACACTCCACACCGCCTTACAGCCGTGGGCGCTCGTCACTCAACGCTCGTTGCCCGACAAATCGTTTGTTGTTGACAGCTTTGCAATCGACTATCGGCTCAACTCAATCACATACAATTTAATCGAGAAGAAATGAAGTTAACCAAAACAAACGTGCGCCAAGGCACGACCGCCAGCAGTGGCGGCGGCAACGCCGTGGGCGGCTCGTCAGCCGCGGGGGCGTCCGTTGATCTTTCGGGCGTCATATCTGCCATTGACGGCAACGCGGGCGATATTGAAAGCCTGCGCAGCGAGGTGGCACAGCTGCGCCAGCAGTTGGCCAGCATCACCGCGGCAATGATCCGCAAAGATGATGACGACACCAACAACGGCCATACGTTGAGGCTGGGCGCGGTGGTGACTGACACGCTGATGACCAATGTGTACGACAACGGGCGCGGCGCTATGCTGGGCGTTGGCGGTGATGCAGCCACCCCCGAATGGATGATGGTGTTGCGCAACGTGGCCGACAAGGTGGACAAGACCGCCCCAATGACTGACACCATAGGCGATGGCATCACCTACGACACCAGCGTGGCCAGCACCACGCAAACGCTATGGGACACGACCGCCCGCGTAACGGTGAGCAACAGTACCGCGGGCGCTATGCTCCGCGTCAAGGCAGGCATCACCGCCAGCAATGGCGTGACGCTGCTGGAACAGCATCTATACTATGACGTGGGACAAGTGATAACGGGCAGGGCGAAAGCCGCCAGCACTGACGACACTGTTCACGACATAATAGCAGACAAGCCCGAGGCCGTCAACATTGGCGGCGATGTGTGGCAATTGCCGCTGGAGGACGCCAACACGATGGGCGACACGTTCACCTATACGTTCACGTTCCAAGCGACCTATCGCGTTGAGGTTGGGAGCACAAGCCAAACGGTGCGGCTGTACATCAAGGGCACGCAGGGCGATGGCACGACCCGCTACTTCGGGGGCGCGGCCTGCCAGCTGCTTGCCTATGCCGACCGCTTGCAGCTGACGGCTGACGGCGCTGGACTCGTTGTAAGACCAGCGGGCATCTTCAGGCGCGCGGAGGACGGCACAGAGACGCAGTTGCTTTGACGGCTTTATGGTATCGCACCCACTTGCATATTATGCAAGAATAGCGTATATTTATACACACAAACAAATACAACGGAACGATGGACAAGACACCGATGAGCGGCCGCGAGCAATGGCAATACACCCTCGCAACGCTACTAATCGCCAGCGGCATTGGAATAGCGTTTATATCTTTTTTTCTGAACAACCACGACATCGCAGATGGCGTGCTGACATACATTGCGCAGGCGTTCATCGCTGGCGGCTCGCTGCTGGGTGTTAGCATCTACGTTCGTGGCAAACTCTCTGATTTCAAGCAGCATATAACAGACACGCTCGACCGCCACACCAGCTGCAACGATAAGGGGTAGGGGGGTGAAATTTTGGAGGACGGGGGCTGCATACCCCGCCCCGCTCTCCTTTACACGCAAGGAGGTTTTGAAATTCCTACACGCGCGCACACGCGCCCGCGCATTGGCCGTTTTTTTTGCTGGTGCGGGCGCGTGTTTGTTTCGCGCGCGGTTGCAGATGTTTTTTGCATAATTCCATTAAATTTTGCATATATTTCGCCGCTATTCTTTGCTGGCGACATAAATGCGGGAGCAAAAAAAAAGTGCCTACGCTCACGCGCCAGCACCTCACACTTTAACCAATTACACATAAAATTACGAAAATCACTCTAATGACATATCAAAAAAACAATCAAAAAATAAGATGAAGATATTGGGCTATTTTAATTTTGTTGCCCGCCTGTTACACCCGTTGGGGTTAATGCTCTGATATACAGACGAAGTTGCAAACTTACACAAAAAATTTGTGCATTGCCGCAACCTGCTTTCATTTGCCGCATTCGGCCTGTAACTCAGGAGGTTGTATGATTTGCGCTTTCGGCAATTGTCGGCTGATTTATGCCGTTTTTAACAAATTTGTTACACCTCAGTTACACCCGTGATGCTTTTTTTGTACCTTTGCCGCAAACCAAATTACACGACAAATGAACACTGATTACAGCAACGGCAAAGTTACTGACAAAGTAACAGACAATCCAAAAATCAAGCAAAAAAAATTACGCGATGGGAATATACGCCTCTACCTTGACTACTACTTCGGGCGCGTGGAGGTTGACGGCAAAAGCAAAGTTATCCGCCGCCGCACCTCTATGGGGCTGACGCTTTGGGGCAATCCGGCAAACGTCAAGCAGAAAAGCGAGAACCGCGCAACAATGGAGCTGGCGCGGCGGCTGCGCAACGAGGCGGAGCAGAATTTGCTCGAGCGCCGCAAAGGATACAGGCTGCCGACTGACCTGCAGCCGTCTGAGCGGTGCGGCGACCTGCTGCAATGGTTTGCCGACTACGCGGCTGGCCACGACCGCGGGCGATGCCGTGTGATGAGGAACACGGCGGCGGCGTTCGGGCGATACCTCGCTGGCACCTCAAAGTTGCGCGGCTTGTCGGCGACATTGCCGCCCGAGATGATGAGCCGCGACATAGCGGAGGGCTTTGCCGCGTGGCTGCGCTCGACCTACAAGTCGACAACCGCCTGGGGATATCTGCTGCGTTTTCGGCATCTGTGCCGCGCGGCGGTTAAGGCTGGCGCGCTCGAATGCTACCCGTGCGAGGGCGTGCGCATAGCGTGTGACGTTCACGCGCTGCGCAAAGACATCCTAAGCGCTGACGAGGTGGCGCGGCTGCTGGCTACCGAATGCCAAAGCGTCCAGCCGCTTGTGCGCCGCGCTTTCGTGGTGAGCCTCTACACGGGCATGCGCTGGGGTGACGTGGCCGCGCTAACGTGGCGCAGCATAGACACCGCCAACGGGCTGCTGTCGTACACGCAAAGGAAGACCGCCGAGCACTCCAGTCGCTCATCCGTGACCGTGCCTATATCGCCCACGCTGGCGGCCGCCCTTGGCAAAGCTCCGCGCGACCGCTCGCGGCTTGTGTTTGATGGGCTGCCGTGCAATTACGCGTGCAACATAGAGCTGGGGCGCTGGGTGGAGGCCGCGGGCATCAACAAGCATATCACGTGGCACTGCGCGCGCCATTCGTTTGCTATGCTGCTGCTGGCTGCTGGCACGGACATCAAGACAGTAAGCGAGCTTATGGGACACTCCAGCATTGCCACAACCGAGAAGTATTTGAGGGCGACTAACGCCCTGAAGCTGGCCGCAATCGCCACACTGCCAGCGGCAAAGTTGCTTTGATTGTCCCATTTAACGGCAAAAGTGTTCCATATAACGTATTTTGTTGAATATTTCACGAAAATACTTGCTTTTGCTTTTTTGTGCGTGTATATTTGCAACGTCTTAAATTTTTCGATATAGCCCAACGCTATGCGTAGTAGAGTCTACGCGCTTATGAGATTTATCTAATCCATTTGCAGCACCGCGCTGGGCTCTTTTTTATGAAACGATATTCCAGCCATGGCATGGTTGCGGTGTGTGCGAAAGCCGCTGCGAGGAGCCGTCGAAACTCCTTAGACAAACCTTCGCCACGGCTTTTTTGTGTCTAAAATTTTCGACAAATGACAACAAAAGAACAAATTACCGAGGTTATTAACGACCTTATCAAGACCGCAAAGACGCTCGACCACTCCACGGCGGCGGAAGTTAAAAAACAAATCTATACCAGCGCGGACGCGTTGCAGGGCATAACGGCCAATTTTGCAACGCGCCCGAAAACAGACGCAATTAACCAAGTTAACGCCGCGATTGAGAATCTCCACAAAATTCAACGAGAAGCGGAAACAGAACCTGACTACACCATCGCTAAGATTATGGGCGTTGCGGTCGACTTAGAAAAGCTAAGAGAAAGCATTTACAAAGATATGCAGCACGCCACCGCCAGCCCTGTATTTGCTGAGTTAGCAAAACTCTCAGACGCGCTGACGCTTGTCCGTGAAACCGGCAGCGATGCCGTGGGACAAACCGCCTACGCCATTCGTGAGCGCATTGACAAACTGCTACATACCTACCACGTTGAGCCGCACAGCCCCGCACTTGACGAAGTGGCAGCCGCGCTCGAAGCCAATAACGAGGCGCTCGAAGCCAATAACGAGGCGCTCGAAGCCAATAACGAGGCGCTGGCCGCTCATAATGTGCGAATGGAAGAAGTATTAACCCGACTTGAAAAACACGCCACCGCCGCCACTTCTGACGGCGACAATCCCCCTACAACAAATGCCGATAAGGCGATGCTTATCTTTAACCGCATTTGCGCACTGAAAGCCGAGAAAGCAAAGCTCTGCGAGCAGATGGGCGCCAAATGGGTCAGCAGCACTTGTGCCGATGAGTACAACAACACCATTTATGCCCTGCTGGAAGAGATAGAGAGACTTGCGGGCGCTGACGCGGAAAACGAATAATAAACCTTTGGCATAGGCAGCGGGCGGCATCACCGCCGCCTCTATGCCTATGCTGTAAATCTACCATTATGACAAAAGACGAAATTCGCCAAATAGCGGCGGCAGTCGCCGACCAGCTGTATTACAACAAAAACTTCTTGACTACAAAGGAAGCGTGCAATTTCTTAGGCTTGTCCACTCGTGCGTTATATCAATTGCGCGTTGATGGGCATATAGCGAGCTATTGCCCCAACGGCAAGATGACCTACTACAAGCGCAGCGACCTCGAGCGCTGGATAATGACAGGCCACAGAATGAGCAACCGCGAAATGAACCAAAAGGTGGCCGAGTTCTTCGACCGCCACAAGCACCTCTAAGCGATGGACGGCTGGATTAAGCTACACCGCCGCCTGCTGGGCTGGGAGTGGCACAAAGACGCTAACACGTTAAGCGTGTTTATCCACCTGCTGCTGCTGGCGGCTCACAAGCCGCACGAGGTTGACGGCATCACGCTGGAGGCTGGGCAAGTACTGACAAGCCGCTGGACGCTGGTTAAGTTGACAGGGTTAGGCGAGCAAAATGTGCGCACAGCGTTGAAACATTTGCAACTAACCAAGGAAATAACCAAGGAAATAACCAAGCAACAAACTATTATAACGATTTGTAAATGGGATAGTTACCAAGGGTTGTTTTCTGAGCCTAACCAAGCAACTAACCAAGCAACTAACCAACAATACAAGAATGTATATATACAAGAACTTGTTGGGGTAAAAGGCGCGGGCGCGTGCGCACGCAAGGAGGAAAGCGCGGCGGCAAAGCTCGAAGAGTTGCGCAAGCAGCTGCACACTTCGCCCATCAAGCAAGAAGCGCTCCAGCGCTCCACGCGCTTGCCGCTGGGTGACGCCCTGCGGCTGGCCGATGAGGTGTTCAGCGATTGGGATTTTCAGGACGAGCCAGCCAGCGGCATAACGCTTGCACACCTGCTGGGGGCTATACGCATCAAAGCGGACATCGAGCGGAAGCAGCCGCAAGACGTGCAGACGTGGAAACAGAACGAGCTGGCGAGAGCCGACAAGCAGTTAACAGCCTACTTCGAGCAATTCAAACCGACAAAAAATTAACGACAAATGGAGCAAATCACATCATACCGCCGCACGGCTATGCAGCCAGCGGCAACCGCAACAAACGAGCCGTGGGCGGCTCAAATCAGGCAGACAATAGGCACATCGCCGCTTGACCTGATGCACAAATACAACCCCGACACAATGAGCTACTGCGCCGACAACTTCAGCACGGCAGCCGTTAGAACCCCCACAGTCGTGCGCCTGTGCGCCGTCTACGGCACGGATGCCGTGGCGGGCGTGCTGATGGCGTCACTTGTCCGCGTGCTGGTGGCTATGCAGGACACGCAGACGCCGCCCTACACGGACGCCGACAAGCTGGAGGCGTGCAAGACGATAGTGACCGACATCCGTCTGCGCACGCTGCCGCTGGGCGTGCTGCTGGCCGCGCTGTGGTGGGTCAAGTCACGGCACTACGCCATTTACAGCAAGACCGCCACGCCCAACAAAGTGCTGGAGGTGCTCCAGCGCGAATACCCGAACTATGCGCGGATGGTGGCCAGCGCCCGTGATGACGCGGCACGCGCCGCGCACACAGCCAAGCAAAAGGAGCACGCGCAGGGCGGCATCAGTTGGGGCGACTATGCCGCCGCCCGAAAGATACCCTACAGCAGTCCTCAATCGTGGGTGGCCGCCCAATTGCGAGCCGACAGCGAGCCGCGGTCGCTGACGGAGTTGCAGGCCGACCAAAGCATTGCTACAGAGCTATGCAACTACTTGGGGCGCACGTCAGCCGTTGAGGCGCGCAGCTTTGTCGCCTCTGCGCTGGCGGAAATTGCCGCACAGGGAGCGGCGGTGGCGAGCAAGACCGATGTAATGAGATTGGCGCGGCGCTTTGCCGCGGTTGCCCGTCAGGCCGCAAAATAGCGTTTGAGCGGCCAAAGAAGCCGCTACAGGGCATTCGACCGCCCAAACGTGTAACTTATCAAACAAGAAAAAATAAACGCTTAAAACGAAAAAAATAATGAACGAAATAAGATTTGCAGTATTTACAGACAAAAAGTTGAAGTGCAGCGGTTACGGCTCGATGGCAGCCGCGATGGATACGGCTGCGCAAATAGCGTTTGCGCAGCGCGTAGGCAGCCGCACGGAGTTGTATTGCCACAACGCGCGATGCTACCGCTGGGAGCTCACAGCCGAATGGCTGAACGCCGCGCGCGGTTTGGGCAAGCGCTTGCCCGACTACGAGGAGGCCGTGCTCCGCGGCAAAGAGATGCCTTTTGTAACACTTTAACTTTTAACCACTAAAAACTTGATTTACAATGAATATTTTGCTAACTTTATACGCTTGCAGTATCGTGGTGAATGTGTGCCTGTGCATGGCGCTGACAAGTGAGATTATGAGAGGCGACAACGGCCACGAGGTGGCAGTCCGTTGCGGCTGCGCGGCCGCGTTTGTGCTAAGCGGCTTTGCCGGCTGGCTTGTGGTGGCCGCGGCGATAGTCAAGCAGTGGCACGACAACGAGGTGGAGCGCGCCGCGGGCACGCTGCCCGATGTGGCCACCGCCAGCACGGCGAAGCTGCACAGGTGGGCGGCTGCGATAAGCCAAGAGCAGCAGCGGCGCGAGGCCGACAAGCAGTTGCGCCAGCAATGGAAGTAGACAGATGATTTTTAACCCAAAATTTAACTCGAATGAACAAAGACACTACTGTTAACGTGCGATTGCAAGCGGCTGACGGCGACCGCCTGAAAAAGGCCGCCGCGGAGTTGAAAATGACCAAAAGCACCATTGTGCGCTATGCGGTCAAACGTTTCTGCGATGAGTACGACAAAAGGCCGAGATAGCGCGCGGAGGATGGCGGCTGCGATAGCCAAGGCGGAGGTCAACGAGGCCGCCGCCGCGGCTATGGCGCGCCACGATGCCGAGTTGCGGGCGCGGCTTGTCCGCACGGATGCCGACCGCGACAGCTACCAAGATACCTATTTGCGCATAACGGCAAAATGGTCGCCCCCCGCTGACTTCGTGTCTGCTTTCGTGGCCGAATACCGCCGCGTTAAGTTGTCCTACACGCTTGACGACCGCCGCGCGGTGGTTCTAAACGAGGCCGTCACGGCCTCCATCACAGACGAGGAGGACGGCAGCGAGCCGCAAAGTAGTATTTTTGACTTCGATGAATTGAAAGAATATGCCATATCTGAACAAAGCCCCAAAAAGGCCGCGCGAGGCCGCAAGCGATAAGACCTCGACCGTGTACAACTCGCGCCGCTGGCAGCGGCTGCGCCAGCAATATATCGCAGACCACCCGCTGTGCGAGTTCTGTTTTGCGCTGGGAGTGCTACGTCCGGCGGTGGATGTGCATCACCGCGACAGCTTTACCAACTACACGGGCGCGGCGCAGCTTGCCCACGCCTACGACTGGGACAATTTAATATCACTTTGCAAAGAGCATCACGCATTTTTGCACCGAAAAGGCCGCACGCACGGCTTAAACCTCGCAAAAGAGGTGGATGAATGGATTAAACAACAACAAAACGACAAAAGCAAATGAGAACAATAAACGAAATAATCGTGCATTGCACAGCCACCCCCGAGGGCGTGGACTACACAGTTAAGCAGATAGACGAATGGCACCGCCACCGCGGCTTTGACGGCATAGGCTATCACTTTGTCGTCTACCGCGATGGAAGCGTCCACAACGGGCGCCCCGTGGCCAAAGTGGGCGCCCACTGCAAAGGGCACAACGCGAACAGCATTGGCGTGTGCTACGTTGGCGGCGTGGCGGGTGACTGCAAGACCCCAAAGGACACGCGCACGCCGCTGCAAAAGGTGGGCTTGCTGCGCATTATACGCCAGCTGGTGGCCTACTACCCGACCATAAAATCGATACACGGCCACCGCGACTATGCCGCAAAGGCTTGTCCGTGCTTTGACGCGACAAAGGAGTATGCGCAGGAGGTCGCCAGCCGCAAATGAACGGCTTTTGCGACACTTGCACGCGCGCCCCCCGCGGCTGCTACGATTGCCCGCTGGCTGACGGCACGGCGGGGGCGCTTGCTTTGGTTTTAACGCTGCTGACGCTGATGGCCGCGATATGCGTTGCCGTCAGCCTGATGGGCGGCGATGTATAACTCAAAAAACAGCAATTATGGCAAAATTCAAGTTACCGACAGACCTCGACACCGAGGCGGCGGCATATATGCAGCAAGTTATTAAGCGTCTGCGCCAGCGTGGCGCGCTGGAACGCGTGGACGAGGCTGCGCTGCTGATGCTGGCTCGCGATATAGATATTTTCATAAGGGCGACAAAGCAGGTGGCCAAGGACGGCATAATGCTCGACAACGCCATTCACCCCGCGGTCAATATCGCATTCAAGGCACAAGTCCAAGCATCTAACGTGATGGCCAAATTCGGCTTGACGGTGAAAGACCGCGAGGCCGTGCCAAAGTTGAGCGGAGAGGCGGACAAGCCCGACCCGCTGGAGGCATTTATGATGGGCGGCGGCAATGGCTGACGATGAAGCGAAATATATCACCTATGCCCGCGCGGTGGCGGAGGGCGATGCGGTGGCGGGTGAGCCTGCGCGGCTTGCTTGCCGCCGCTTTTTGTCTGACCTGAGCCGCCCCGACCTCGACTTCAAGGCCGACAAGGTGGCGCGCGCCCTGCGCTTTATAGCGCTGCTTAAACACTTCCGCGGCAACGCCAGCGGCAAGCCGTTCCTGTTAGAGCCGTGGCAGCAGTTTATAGTGGCAAATATCGTGGGGTTTTATTGGCGCGCTGACGGCTCGCGCCGCTTTACCAGCAGCTACATAGAGGTGAGCCGGAAAAACGGAAAAACGGCGCTGGCCGCCGCGCTGTGTATGTATTTTCTTGTGGCTGACGGCGAAGCTGGCGCGGAGGTTGACCTCGCGGCCAACTCAAAGGAACAGGCAAAAGTGGCTTATGCCTTTTGCAAGACCTTTGCAAAGCAGCTGGACACGAAGGGGCGCTTGCTGAGAGTTTACCGCGACAACATAGCGGTCGACAGCACCGCCAGCACGCTAAAGGTGTTTGCCGCTGACGACTCCAAACTTGACGGCTTCAACGCCTCGTTTGGCCTTATTGACGAGTACCACGCCGCCAAAAGCAGCGCCGTGCGTGACGTCATCAAGTCGTCAATGGGGCAGCGCGCCAACCCCCACCTTTGCACCATCACGACCGCGGGCTTTGACCGCACAAGCCCCTGCTACCAGCTACGTACAACAGCTATGGAGGTGCTTAACGGGCTGAAAAAGGACGATGCGTTTTTCGCTATCGTCTACGCGCTGGACGAGGGCGACGACTGGACAGACCCCGCGGTGTGGGTGAAGGCGACCCCCAACTTGGGGGTGACGGTTTATCCCAAATACGTGGCCGAGCAGGTGACCAGCGCGAAAAACAACCCAAGCGAGGAGGTTGGCGTGAAGACAAAGACGCTGAACGTTTGGTGCGATGCCGAGAACGTGTGGATCCCCGATGCCTACATTATGCGCCAAAGCGCCCCGCTGGATGTGGAGCAGTGGCGCGGCAAGCCCGCCTACATTGGCGTGGACTTGTCAGCCGTCAGCGACTTAACCGCCGTTGCAATGATGGTTGAGGAGGGCGAGATGATGTGTTACAAGGTTTGGTATTATCTTCCAGAGAGCTGCCTAACCGACAAGTATAACCGCGAGCTCTATCGCGAATGGGCGCGGCGCGGCTGGCTGCATATCACTTCGGGCAATGTGGTTGACTATGACTACATAACTGCCGACCTGCTGCGCCTCAACAGGATTGTGCGTGTTATGGGCATAGCCTACGACAAGTGGAATGCCACGCAATGGGCGATAGACGCCACCGAACGGGGGCTGCCGTTACAGGAGTATAGCCAAGCGCTGGGAAACTTCAACAAGCCGACAAAGGAGTTGGAGCGGTCAATTCTGAGCGGCAAAGCGCTTATCGACAACAACCCGATAACGCGCTGGAACTTCGCCAATGTGGCGTTAAAGGTTGACCACAATGACAACGCCAAACCAGCGAAAAAGCAGATACCGCAGAAGATTGACGGCGTTATCGCGATGATTGAGGCGTTAGGCCTGTATTTGGACTATTATAGCTATTAAAGTTTGACGATATGAAGTTTTTCAAGTTTTTCAACAAAAAAAAAGAGGCGCGCGGCCTCGCCACCGCGGCGCTTGGTCTGCCGTTCGCGGCTGGCAGCTACCGCGGCAATAAGGCGCTGCTGCTTTCCGCCGTATACCGCTGCGTTGAGGTTATCAGTGACAGCATAGCGCAATTGCCCCTCGAGCCATACAGGGTGGACGCGGAGGGCTACCGCCACCGATGGCGCGAGCATCCGACATACAGGCTGCTAAACGCTGAGCCAAACTGTAATATGACGCGCTACACATTCATTAAGGCGCTGGTGACGTCAATGCTGCTGGAGGGCAACGGCTACGCCTACATCAAGCGGGACGACCGCGGCAACGCCGTGGCGCTGTACTTCCTGCCGTCCGAGCTCGTGACCATTCTGCCGCCTCAACGGCTCGATGAGCCCACCGCCTATGCCGTTACGGGGTTTAGCAACAATGTTGAGGCCTGCAACATGCTCCACTTGCTCAACTTCACCCGTGACGGCATCACGGGTATTAGCACGCTTGCCTATGCGTGTGACGCTATAGCCCTGAGCGGCTATGCCGAGAGCAACGCCCGCGGTTTTTTTGAGGGCGGTGCAAACCTTAGCGGCATCATCAAGACCGACAAGCCGCTCACGCCCGAAAGAAAAACGGAGTTCAAGGAGAGTTGGATGAACGCTTTCGCGCCCTCCACGGGCACCCCTGGGGGCGTCACCGTGCTGGACGGCGGCGCGCAATACCAGCCCATCACCGTCAACCCGAGTGACTCGCAGCTGCTGGAGACAAGGCGATACAACGTTGTTGATATATGCCGATTTTTTGGCGTCAGCCCTGTTAAGGCATTCGACCTGAGCAATAGCAGTTACAGCACCGTTGAGGCTACGCAGCTGGCGTTTTTAACGGACACGCTGGCGCCGCTGCTCGAGAAAATAGAGCAAGAAATCGAGCGGAAATTGTACACCCCCGCCGACAAGGAGGTGGTGCAGGTGCGCTTTGACACGACCCCAATTTTGCGCGTGAACAAATCAGAGCTGGCCAGCTACTTTAACACCCTCTTCAACATTGGCGCTATGACTGTGAACGACATACGCCGCGAGTTGGACATGACCGCGCTGGAGGGGGGCGACAACGCATTCGTGCAAGTCAATTTGCAGACGCTGGCAAACGCTGCAAGCGCGGCCACCGCTGGCGCTGATGGCGCTGATGGAGCGCAAGGCACGCCCGCGGGCGGCAACAACACAACCACTAACAACGTTTGAAAATGGACATATACAGAGGCGATGATTTAACCCTGCAAATTGCGGGGCTGCCGAGCGGCGCAAAAGCCGTTGAGGCAATAGTAATGACAGATGGCACGGCGCAGCTTACTGCGAGCGTCAGCGGTGGCGCGCTCCACTTGGAAGCCGCCGCCCTCGCAAAGCTATCCAGCGGCGTTATATGCTACGCGCTGCGTTATTACAGCGATGACGCGGCATATAGCGATGGACGGTATAACAGCACCGCCGTAATAGCTACTGACTACTACCTGCGCGACTGCCAGCAGAACGGCGGGGACATATCGCTGGCCGACCTCAAAAAACAGGTAGAGGCCGCATTAAAGGAGCTACAAGGCGGCGGAGGTGGCGGCATAACCTCGTTGGGCTATCCGATAGAGGTTGTCAGCGGCGCCCAACTTGTATTGTCTGCGATTTATCCAAACAAGTACTACAAGGCTGCCACGGTTGACGCTGTGAGCGTGGACACGATTTTTTATTCTGATGGCACGAGCGGCAGCGACTTCAGCGCCCACGGGGGCGTGGCCGATGAGTACGTGCTTGACTTCGTTGCGGGGGCGAGCTGCAACGTTTCGCTGCCCGCTGCGCTGAAGTGGGCGTTCACCCCCTCGTTTGACGAGGGCAAGCGCTACGTGATTAGCATAGTTGACAACCTCGCCATTGCGGCAGAGTTTAACGGGGAGTAGCCTATGAGCCAGCTAAGGAGATTTTTAATGAGCAAGCCGCTACCGAGCGTGATAGACGGCTACGTGCGTGACGGCCTCGTGCTGTGCTTTGACGGATACCAGCCGCCCAGCGGTGGCGTGTGGAAAGACCTCAGCGGCAGCGGAAATGATATGATACAAGGGAGCGCAACGGCCTATGACGAGGTTAACCACTGCTGCGCCTTTACAACGTCAGACAACTATACCACGGGCGTTGTGCCGCACCCGCTGCTTGTAACCGTAGAGGTAGTTGTGAGTATGACGGGTTATTGCATCATTTACAGGTCGAAAACTGCACCGTGGCCGTATCAGCCGGAATTGTTTTTCGGCAATTTTTTGTATTTAGCATACAACAAGGCGTCAGGTAGCGGCATTGCATACGTCAATCTGCCCACGTTGGTATCTGTTGTGCCGACCGATGACGCCAGCCAGCCGAGCATTTATCAGATTTGGCAGAATGACACGCAGAGCGGGGCGTGGTCATATCGCTATGACGAAAAAAAGGCTTGGCAGAGCGGGCCTGGGGCCCGAAACGCAGATATGGCCGAGACGGACGGACAAATCCTATTTGGCGACGTGTCGAGCGGCAACACGCTGCGCATTTATGCCCTGCGCATATACAACCGCTGCCTCTCGCAAGACGAGATGGCGGCAAATCGAGAACTCGACATTAAAAGATTTAACATACTATGACACACTACGAGAGAGAGGGCGAGCGGTTCACGCAGCCGCTCATCACCGCCAACGGGCGGCAGATTTTCAACCCCACGGCCGAGCAGATGGCCGCTGAGGGGTGGGTGCTAACAGAGGACACGGCCACCGAGCCGACAGCCGAGGACAAGGCACGGCAGCGCATTGCCGAGCTGGAGGAGGCGTTGAGGGCCAACGACTACAAGGTCATCAAGTGCTTTGAGGCGCAGGCCACGGGCGGCACAATGCCATACGACATTGCCAAGCTGCACAGCGAGAGAGAGAGCCAGCGCGCAGAGATTAACGACTTGCAAAGCCGTTATGCGCTATGAAGCGTTTAGGGCTTGTTTTAGCCGCGCTGGCGGCTTGTCTGCTGTTGTGTGGGTGTGTTGCCCACCGCGCCACAATTAAGGCCGTTATGCGCGATACAATCACGTTGCGCCGCGTGGACACTGTGCGGCTATACACCCACACCGCCAGCGTGGACACTGTGCGGGTGTTCGATACTACCCGCGTTGTGGTTGATAGCACAGGGGCGGTCACTCGCTACATTGTGCGCGACCGCTGGCACACCGCCCGCGATACCGTGCGTGTGGAGGCGTCCAGCAGCGCCCACACGCAGCAGCACGCGGCGAAGCTCACAAGCACCACCGAGCAGCGCAACAGCGCCCCGTGGTGGCAATGGCCGCTGCGTGTGGCCTGTATCCTTTCCGGCGCGTGCGCGTGCGTGATGGCTGGCTTTGCGCTGGCGCGTGTTAAAAAGTAGCCGCAGCCATTGCGGTTTGCTCAAAAGTCGCTATATTTGCCCTATAAAACCACCGAGGGGGCGCGGCTGCAACCCACGCCCCCAAGGGGTCAAAAATCAGCTTTTATTTTTTTCTTGCTGATTTTGATTTTTAAGACCCCCCAAAAAAATGTTATTTCTATTTCCATTTTTTTTATTTTTTGGGGGTTAACACTCAGCGCTTATGGGGGCTGATTTGCCGCGTGCGGCTTGTCTCTCTGACCGCATTACAAAGGTAGCAAATCGTTTGTAAATATACAAGTGATTTGCTACCTTTTTTTGTCTTTTCTGTGATTTTTTTTACAGCGCTATGCTTTTAATGCCTAACACATCAGCAATGCGGATTAAGGTGTCTATTTGCGGCATTAGCACGCCGCGTTCAATTCGCGATAAATTGCTATCATTGATGCCCGTTGCCTTTTGCAGCGCTTTAAGCGATAAGCCCTTTGCGTTGCGCGCCTCGACCAGCGCTTTTGCTATGCGCGCCGTGCGCGCTGTTAAGTCTTCGTTTGTCATATCGTTAAAAAATATGGGCGGCGGGTTGCCGCCCGTGGTTAATAATCAGTCTACGTCCTCGCTAAGCGCGACAAATAAAGTGTCATCAAGCGAGCCATCTTCTGCTATGCCATAAATGCGTTTAACCTTTGCGGGGTCTGCGTCCACCTGCGAGCAGGCGAAGTCAAAGTCCTCACCGTCGGCGGGCTCATAGCAGGTCACATAACCTTTTGTCCACGTGTCAGCAACGCGCAGCATATCATCATCGCTTTCGGCTATCCACGCGCCGCCATTGTCGCCGCAAAGCGCGTTGCTAAACTTCTCTTCGTCAATAATCAAGCCTTTGTCGATGAGATGTTCCTTAATGCTGTCGTGGCGGTCGTCCCATTTGCTCACCTCGCCCGCTTTGTAGGCGGTTAATAATGCCGCCTCCTCGCGCTCGCTGCAATTAACTATGTAGCACACGTCATAGCTGTCATACTCACCGTCAAAGTCCAAGAAGCCGACCTCTGCGTTGATTGCGTCAGCCCCCTCGACCAATACTCTGCCGCTGCCATCGGTTATCGTCTGCTCTGCCGCCGTCAGCGGCTTGTCTGTTTCGGGATCTGTATCATTGAAGAAGATTTCGTTATCTCCACACACCCCAAGCAGGTCTTGGAAGTTCTTAATATCACTCATGTAATCATAGTGGCCTGCGTTGTTGAAGTGGCCGCCGCGGTGAATGTGAAATGCTACAATTGTTTTGTTTGTTGCCATAATCTTTTAGTTTTAATTGTTGTTTGTTTCTGTTTTGCATTTGCAAATATACAATGGATTTTATTTACTTGCAAATAAACCCGTGATAAAATACCACTGATTAACTTTGTTTAACCATTGGCGTTGTATTACAAAACGGGGTTATGGTAAATAAAACACTATGGCAAAAGAAGTTAGACACTGCCTTGCTGAATTGCGGGCAAACGCTGAAAATCGCCACCTCGTTGGCTATGCCGCTGTGTTCAACAGCCGCAGCGAGGATTTGGGCGGCTTTGTTGAGGTCATAGACCCCGCGGCGTTCGATGGCGTCATCGCCTCATCAGATGTGTTCGCCGTGCTTGACCACGACCTTTCGCGCGGCTGCTTGGCACGCTCCAAGCGCGGCGCTGGCACGCTGGCGCTGGCGGTTGATGACAAGGGGCTGCGCTACGAGTTTGACGCGCCCGCCACTCCGCTGGGCGATGAGGTGCTGGAGGGCGTGCGCCGCGGCGACATCACCGCAAGCTCGTTTTGCTTTGCGGTGGCCGATGACCACTGGGAGCGTCAGGCCGATGGCACGTATCTGCGAACAATCCTGAAAGTCGCTGAACTCTATGACGTTTCGCCCGTCTATCAGCCAGCCTACGAGGCTACGAGCGTGAGCGCCCGACACTTGCTGGAGGAGCGCAAAGCAGCCGACAAGAAAGAATTAACAGAGTATTACAACAAGCTAAAATGTAAGCAATTATGACGAGTTTAGAATTAATTGAAAAACGTGAGAAGCTGCGCACACAGGCGCAGCAGGTGCTGGAAACTGCACAGAAAGAGCAGCGCAAGTTGACCGATGACGAGCAGAGACATTATAACGCCCTCTGCAAGGACATGGCCGACATTAACGCGGAGATTGAAAAGATGCAGCGCAGCATCAACGCCCGCCCCGCTGGCGAGGCTCGCAAGGCTGGCAAGCCGTTCAGCCTGTTGCGCGCAATCAACGACATTGCCAACGCCCGCCCGCTGGACGACACAGCCGCCGCAGTGGTTGAGGAGGGCATCGCACAAATGAGGAAGAGCGGCCAAAGTTATAGCGGTCAGCTGGTGCTGCCCACCGAAGCTCGCGCGCTCGACAATGTTATCACTGCTGGCAACAATGGCGATAGCACGAGCCATAATGGCGGCAAGGAGAACGTTGCTACTGACGTGCTGGGCATCTTAGAGCCTCTGCGCGCCAATATGGCCGTTACAAAGGCAGGCGCAACGCTGATGACAGGACTGGTCGGAAACGTCCAAATCCCAAAGTATAGCGGCTCCAACGTGGCGTGGGCTGGCGAAACCGCCGCAGCCACCAGCGGTGCAGGCAGCTGGAGCGAGGTGTCGCTCAGTCCTAAACGCTTAACCGCCTACGTGGACGTGAGCAAGCAGTTTTTAATCCAAGACAGCAACAGCGCCGAAGAGATGCTGCGCCGCGACATTGTGAACGCTATCAGCGAGAAGCTGGAGCAAACCATTTTGGGTGCTGCCGCTGGCAGTGCAACGCAGCCCGCTGGCCTGCTGAATGACGTAACCGCCGACCAAGCGGCAATCACTTATGCCGACATCATCTCGATGGAGGCGGCGCTGGAGGCCAAGAATGTTTACGGCGACCTCGCGTTTATCGTTTCGCCCGCTGCAAAGGCCACGCTCAAGACTACCGCGCTGGGCGGCACAAAGAGCGATTTTCGTATGATCATGACCGATGGCGAGGTTGATGGGCTCCCCGTACACTCGACTTCTGCAATGAGCGGAAAGGGCGTTGTGCTTGGCGCTTGGCGCGAGTACGTTATTGCGCAGTGGGGAGCTATCGACCTGACTGTAGACCCCTACACACAGGCCGCAAGCGGCATGGTCAGGCTTGTAATTAACGCATACTTTGACGCCAAGCCGCGCCGTGCTGAGGCATTCAGCGCCCGCGTGCTCAAAGCTGACTAACCGCGGTTATGTACACAACCCTTGACGCAGCAAAAAAGCACCTGCAAGTAGACAGCAGCTTTACGGGCGATGATGCCTACATCACCGCCCTAATAGCCGCAGCGGAAGACGCTATCGCCCGCCATATAGGCGTTGCGCTTAGCGACACGCTTGTGGCTGGGGCGCTGCCGCCCACGCTGGCACAGGCCGTTTTGCTGCTGGTCGGCAACTTTTACGCCAACCGCGAGCCCGTGGCCTATACCTCTGCCGTTAGCGTGCCCCACACGCTGGACTATCTGCTTGAACTTTATCGCAAACAATATTGCCCATAAGATGAGAGCAGGAGTTTTAACCGAGGTTGTGACTATTGAGCGCCCCGCAATCAGTCGAAGCGGCTACGGCGGCAACGAGCTGGCGTGGGAGGTTGTGACGACCACACGGGCGCGGGTGGAGTTTGCCAGCGGCGACAGGGCCGCGGAAAATGGCGAAATGGTGTGGGCGCACGCCTGCACGTTCACGCTCCGCATATATCACGATGTGCGCGACACCGACCGCATAACGTGGCGGGGGCGTCATTACCGCGTGCGCTTTATAGAGCCGCAGCCGCACGAGCAGCGGCAACGTGTAATAACCGAGTTAATTAACGAGTGATGGCTGACGCTATAGAAAATCTTGACAAGACGCTGGCGGCGACCGTGGGAGGCCGCGGCATAGTGCTTGACGCGCTTGCTGAGGGTGGCAGGACGTTGCAGCAGATGACCGTTGAGGCGCTGCTGGCACGGCTGCCAAAGGCGCAAAGCACAAGCCCGCGCAATCCAAAGGCGATGGCCCGCGGCGTTCGCGTCAAGGTTGACCGCCAGCTGGCCGAGGTCAAGGTCTCCATTATGGGCGACTATCGCCTGAAATGGTTTGAAATGGGCATTGCGGCTGGCAGACGAAAAACGCGCAAAGGAGCCGACCGCGGCGGCATAAAGGCTTTGCGGTTTTTCGCGGCGGCTCGCGGCAACGAGGGGCGCATAACGGAGGCTATCACACAATCGCTCGACAGGGCGTTAAAGCAGTTACAGCGATGAACACGGCAAACAGCGTTACCGGCATAGGGGCGGAGGTTTATGCCCTGCTGAAAGCAAGCAAGGAGTTAACCGCTATCGTGGGCGATAAAATTTACCCGATGATAGCCGATGAGGGCACGACCTTTCCGTTTGTTGTCTACCAGCGCAGCGGCACGGCCGCGGCTGGCGACAAGGACGGCAGCGAGCAACGCGTGTCGGTGGCGGTGACCGTTGCCGCCGACAACTACCGCGCCAGCGTTGAGGCAGCCACGGCGGCGCTTGAAGCGCTGCAAAACCACACCACCGAACATATCGACGACATAAGGCTCGACAGCGCCGCGGAGGCGTGGTATAACGACACATTTTTACAAACATTAAATTTTAGTCTATTATGGCACAAAAATTAAACAAAGTGAAGGGCGGCGACCTTATGCTTTTTATCAGCGGCAAGGCTCTTGCTTTCGCCACTTCGCACACGTTGAGCATCACCGCCGAAACACAAGACACGAGCAACAAGGACGAGGGCGGCGGCAAATGGGCTGCCGAGGAAGTTAAAATGCTTAGCTGGACGGCCACCAGCGATAACTTTTATTGCGTCAGCGACACCAACGGCAAGGCTGACGACAACAGCACATACAGCGACATATATGACGCGATGATGGCTGGCACTCCGATAGATGCCGTATTCGCGGCCAAAACCGAAACCGTCAACGATGTTTCGGACGTTACAGAGACCAACAAGGCGTGGACGCCCAAAGTGCCTAAATACACGGGCAAGGCGATAATCACCAAGTTAGAGCTACAAGCGCCCAACGGCGAATTCGCAACCTACAGCGTAGAACTTTCGGGCGTGGGCGAGCTTAAAATGGTTGCCGAGTAAACAGAATGACCAACCAGCCGCGGCCGCTTAATTGTTGCCGCGGCTTTTTTAATCTCAGATTATGAACATAAAAAAATGGACTTCGCCGCCTCTGCCATTTATGGGAAACAAGCGTTTTTTTGCGAAAAAGTTTGCGGAGGTGCTGCGCCAGCGCGCCGACAACATAGACACCATTGTCGACCTTTTCGGAGGCAGCGGCCTGCTTAGCCGCATTGCCAAGGACACGCTGCCCCAATGCCGCGTGATCTACAACGACTATGACGGCTACTCGCAGCGGCTGGCCGCTATTCCAGCAACCAACAAACTGCTTGGCCAGCTGCGCGCGGTGCTGGCGTGCGTTGAACCTGACGGGCGCATTCCCGACAACGTGCGCGACACGGCTTTGAAGATGATAGAGCGCAGCGGCGCAACCGACTTTCTCACGATAGGCGCGGCCGTGCTTTTCAGCGGCCGCACGGCCTCAACGCTGTACGAGCTGAAGCACCAGCGCCCGTGGTATAACTGTACGCCGCGCACGGACTACAACGCTGATGGCTACCTCGATGGCTTGGAGGTGGTATGCGAAGATTGGAGCAAACTCCACGAGCGCCACCGAGACCCGCACACGCTGTTTGTCTGCGACCCGCCATATCTGACCACACAGGCGGGCAGCTACAAGGGCGGGCGCTATTGGCCGCTGACGGCCTATCTTGACATATTGCTGGCGCTGCGCGGCTGCCGCTTTGTCTACTTCACCAGCGGCAAATCGCAGCTGGTGGAGCTTTGCGAGTGGCTGAGCGCCAACACTGATTTTAACCTACTGCAAGACGCGGAGACCATCAAGCGAACAAGCAACGTGCGCAGCGGTTGCAGCTATACCGACATTATGATTTCAAATTAATTCAAATTATGGCAAAGACTATCATCATCAACGGCGAAAGCCTTAAACTGCGCTACACATTGCGCGCGTTGTTCATCTTTGAGAGCATCACGGGCAAGGCCTTTTCTGTCGACACCATCACCGACAATTATGTGCTGTTGTTTTCAATGCTGCTGGCGGCGAACCCCGACACCTCGCTGACATGGGATAAATTCATTGACGCGCTGGACGCTCGCCCACAACTCTTTGAGGAACTGACGGCGGTGCTTAACGCTGCACAGGCGCGGCAGAAGTTGGAGACCCCCGAGGAGGACGGCACAGGCGAAAAAAAAAATTAAGCGTTGCTGAGATATATGCCACGCTGGTGTTGAGGCTGGGAATGCCGCCCGCCTACGTGCTGGACGATATGCGCTGGTATGAGATTGCGGCGGCGTTCAAATTCGCCCACCTCGCACACCGCGACAGCTGGGAACAGGCGCGGCTCGTTGCCGCCACCGCCGCCGCCCCGTGGGCGAAGAACAAGTGGGCAACGCTTAACGAGTTTATGCCGCTGCCGTGGGAGGCTGAAACAGCGGCGATGGAGCGAAAGCCGCTGACCGCGGCAGACAAAAAACGACTTAAAGAATTACAGAGCTATGGCAAACGACTATACGTTACGGCTGAGAGCCGAGGACAACGCCAGCAAGGCCATTAGGAATGTGCGCAACGAGCTGGAGGCAACCACACGGGCGGCAACGCCGCTGGATGACCTCCGCAGCAAGTTTGACCGCATAGCCACAAGTGGCATGCGTGCAATGCAGATGGGGCGGCAATTCCAGCGCCTGTTAAAGGATGGCGCGGCTGCTGGCGTGGCTAAATCTGATTTGGACGCTATGCGTCAGAAGATGGCGCAAGTGACGGCACAAGCGCAACGAGCTGAAAAGGGTTATAAAAACCTTACAAACGCCTACGCCAGCCGCACGCCGATGATTGACGCGGCCAGCACCGCGCTGACGGGCGTAACGAGCGCCGCCAGCGTGGCGACCTCCGCTGTTGCCCTGCTGGGCGGTGAGAACAACGAGACGGCACAAAAAATGCTGCTGTTTGTCAACGCGGCCACGGGCATGGCCACGGGGGCGCAAGGTTTGGCCGCCTCCATCAAAGGCGTGACAGCCGCCCACGTGGCGTTTAACAGGGCGTTGCAAACCTCCGCCGTTGGCGTGGCCGCCGCGGCAGTGCTGGCGCTCACAGCGGCAACCGCTGGCGCGGTCGTGCAATATGCGAAAATGCGCGATGAGGAGGCAAAGCAGCTGGCGGCTATGCAGCTGAGCAAGACAATGACCGAGGCTGTTGCGGGCGTGCAAAAGGGCTTGGCCGAAAGCGCGCGGTCGGTGTCCTCTGACGTGGGCAAGGAGGTGGCAACGCTGAGGACAGCCAGCGCCACACTGCGCGACAATGCCGCCAGCCTCAAGGACAAGCAGGCCGCCCTGAACACGGTTAAGCAGCTCGTGCCCGATGTGAGTAAAAAAATAGACGGACAAAGCAATTCTTTTGCCGCCGCGGCCGATGAGGCCGACAAATACGCCGACAGCCTCTACGATGTTGCCTACGCGCTGGCGCTGATGAAGGAGGCCGAAAAGCTGGCCGCAAAGGAGGTCGAGAATAACATTAATTTGCGCCGCTCGCAGAACGAACTGCAACGCCGTCAGCGTGTGGAGCAGGGCGCGCGCAACAAGTTGGCGTCAATGCCACAGGGCGGCACAACGACATTCACAAGCACCTATGGCTCGTTTACGGTTGATGCTGAGAACAAGCAGACGGCAGCGCAGCGCGTTGTCGTGGCCAACCAGCACCAGCGTACAGTCAACAGCCAAAACGAGGTGGCCGCCTACCAGCGGCAAGCCGTTGTCCTCAACGAGCAAAAGGACATACTTAACGACATACGCTCCGACTTCAAGAAGAACAACCCCGCCGCGTGGGCGGAGGCTGTAAAGCGGCAAAACGGGGGCAAAACGACCATTCCGACACCGCACGCGGTCAGCGGTGGCCGCGGCGGAACCACGGGCGGCCATACCAGCACAACAACCGAGGTGGCCGCGGTGGCTGGCTCGCTGCAAGCGGCCAACGATGAGGTGTCGGCGATGCAAAAGAAGCTCGATAACACCGCCCCGAATACTGATGCCTTTAACCAGCTGGCGGCAAAGCTGGGCGAGGCAAAGACCAAAGCCGACGGCCTCAAAGCGGCGATGGAGGCAGCCGTCAAAAGCGCTCAGGCGTGGCAGGCCGCGCGCAACGGAGGCTTGGCCAGCACCGCGCAGCCGCTTGTGCGCCCTGGGGCGATAGGCGGGGCAGGCGTGCGCACCGCCGCGGGCATCTCTGACATAGCGGCGCGCATCACCTCTATGCGCCAGCTGGCAGCGTCTGCGATTGAGGATATAAACACAGCGGTCGACGCTGGAAAGATAGGCAAGGAAATGGGCAAGGCCATTGCCGACGGCATCACAAACTCGCTCAAAGAGAGCGGCGACAGCATAGGCGCCGCGGCAATCAAAAGCAACGCACTGCTGGACGACACAAAAGGACTTCGGGCGGCAGCCAGCGAGGCGGCAACGGCATTCAGCTCGATGGCGTCAGCCGTGGGCGGCTCCGCTGGCGCGGCTATCAATGTGGCTGGATTGATGGCGGCAGCTATCGCCAAAATGGTTGAGGGCTATGCGTGGGCAACCGCCAACGCTGGTAAGTTAGGCCCGTGGGCGTGGCTGGCGTTCGGCCTTACAGGTTTGGGGCAGCTGGCAACGATGGTGGCGGGCGTTAAGTCGATGGGCGGCTATGCCGATGGCGGTGTCATCACTGGCGGCAGCGCCCACGGCGATAACCTTGTCGCCCGCGTGAACGCGGGCGAAATGATACTTAACGGCTCGCAGCAAAGGCGGCTGTTTAACCTGTTGGACGGGGGCGGCTCGTCTGTGATGGGCGGCAATGTGACATTTACAATTGCAGGCGCCACGCTGCAAGGGGTGCTGCGGAACTACAACAACAAAATCGGCAAAATCAAATAATTATGGCACAAAAGCAATACAGCACGGCACGTTTCCGCGACACAGCGGGCACACTTCACGAGGTGCAGCTGATCGCCGACCGCGCGCTGCCGGCGATAGCGTTAAGCGGAGCCCCCTTTGTAACCACTATGGATAACAGCGATGGCATTATCTACCGCCCCGCGCGCTATAGCGGTGCCACTGTTGGACTTATAGCCGCCAGCACCGAGGATAGCGCGGGCAAGTGGACACATAACACCTACGAGGGGTTATTCACGCCCACCGCGCAGGGCACGGCGGTCAAACTTGTCAAGCCGTCAAACGCTGACTATGACGCACGCGTTGAGGGCGCGGGGCATACGCAGCTGACGAACGTCAGCACTGACGGCAGTTATATCGATATGCCAACACTGACGAGCTGCACACCCGACACAGACATTGTACTCGAATTTTCGCTCAATACGATGCCTGACGGCTGGGCTGGTTTGCTGGGCGCGAAAGACGGCTATTCCATTGACGGCACAAGCTACGGCATCTTCATAAACGGCAGCGGGTCGTTTATGCGCCTCGATTGGTGCGGTGAAAACATCACGGCTCCCATCACCACGGGCGTTGTCTACCGCCTCCACTGCCACGGCTCCACGGTTGAGATTGATGGGGTTAAGTACGGCGGCAACGTCAACAAGACAACGTTAAATAAAACGCCCTTTTTGGGAGGCGTCAATCAGGGCGACTTTGAGGGGGCGGACATAACCATTTACGCTGTTGAGGTTAACGGCGTGCGATATGTGCCAGCGGCCATTTATGGCGGTGAAGCTGGGTTATACGCGCCCGCCACAAAAAACAACGTGACCACCGATGAGGGG
>ERZ808242.574-NODE-574-length-26116-cov-4.955029_pt1 | contig 26116 bp, 23 predicted proteins | sample MGYA00521244_ERZ808242 | MGnify/ENA primary metagenome ERZ808242 (study PRJEB31516, sample SAMN03275573) | gut metagenome | biome: mammalia-associated habitat; material: feces | host: Papio cynocephalus | place: Kenya | collected 2012-07-27 ... | reverse complement strand
ATGCGAAAAATCTGCCGCCTAAAAACGGGTTCGGATTTATTATCGCTTGCCTAAGGCGTAAAAAGTCCCTTTAAAAACCACAATAAAACCGTTTTCAAGCTGATTCTGTCAAGGTTTTCGGAGCATACAAGGTCGATTGAGCCGAGCTGAACATTGTCTGAGGATATTATTATCTTTCCGAGCTTTTGACCCTTTCTTACGGGCGCTGTAATATTTTCGTCGATTTGCGGCTCCTGAGTTATCTCCTGCGAGCTTCCCTTTTTGAATAAAAGCGAAAGATTTCCGCTCGGAACCAAATTTACCGTCGGCTCTTCGGCATCCTTTACAATCGCCGCGTACTCTTTCTTTTTAGGCTTTACACAAATATATTTGTAATTTGCAAAGCCGTGGTCCAATAGCTTTTTAGCGTTTGCAAAGCGGTCGTTCGATGAGGGCGCGCCCATAATTACGGCTACAAGCGAGGTATTGTCTCTTTCGGCTGTTGCGCTTAAGCAGTAACCCGCGTTTGAGGTAGTACCTGTTTTAAGACCCGTAGTTCCCGAATAAAATCTTACAAGCTTGTTTGTGTTTACAAGCTCGCTTTCGCCGTCTCTTAATGTGTCCATCCAAACGGTTGAATATTTCTTTATAAGGTCGTGCTTTATAAGCTCTGCGGACATTACCGCGACATCGTGCGCGGTGGTAAGATGACCCTCTGCGTCAAGCCCCGTGCAGTTTTTAAACTCGGTATCGTTCATTCCGAGCTCTTTCGCCCTTTTGTTCATCTGTCTTACAAATTCTTCCTCACTGCCGGATATTTTTTCTCCTAAGGCTACGGTTGCGTCATTAGCGGAGGCAATTACAGCCGCCTTTAAAAGCTCGTCGACCGTCATTGTTTCTCCGACCTCGAGCCATATCTGCGACCCACCCATAGAGCTTGCATGCTCGCTTGCGGTAACTGTGTCCGAAAGAGAGATTTTCCCCGAATCAATAGCTTCCATTATAAGAAGAAGCGACATGATTTTTGTTATAGAGGCAGGCGGAAGCTTTTCGTCGGAATTCTGGTCGAAAAGCACCGTACCGGTATATACCTCCATAAGCACGGCGGATTTGGCATTTACACTGAAGGCGGGTCCCTCGTCCGCTTCCTCTGCGGGAGCAGTCACCGCAACGGCAATATCCGATATATCGCATTCGCTAGAAACCGTATGCGCGGCGGCAGTGCTTAAAGAAAAGCAAAGCGCAAAAACAAGCGCAAATGATACCGCTTTTAAATATTTTTTTCTCATAAATTCATCCTCCTTAAAAAATATTATGCTAAACCTGTTTTAAATATTTTAAAAACCCTTGAAAGCAAATGCTTTTTTATGATATACTTTATAAGTGTTATTTGTATTATAGAAATTCGGAGGATGTTTATGGGGAAAATAGGTTTTGATAATGCGGAGTATATTAGACTGCAGTCTCAGAATATTAAGGACAGAATAAAGCTTTTCGGGGGAAAGCTTTATCTTGAATTCGGCGGAAAGCTTTTCGATGATTACCACGCCTCGCGCGTGCTTCCGGGATTTGAGCCTGACGCAAAGGTTAAAATGCTTTTAAAGCTTAAGGACCAAGCCGAAATTATCATTGTTATCAATGCGGACGCAATCGAGAAAAACAAGCGCCGCGGAGATTTAGGAATTACCTATGACCTTGATACATTAAGACTTATTGACGCGTTTCGCGGAATAGGACTTTTTGTCGGAAGCGTTGTTATAACGAGGTTTACGGGTCAGCCGCTAGCCCTTGCGTTTGAAAACAGGCTTAAAAGCTTAGGAATTAAGGTTTACAGACATTATCCTATAGAGGATTACCCTGCAAATATTCCTCATATAGTAAGCGATGAGGGCTTCGGTAAAAACGATTATATTGAAACCGAACGCGAGCTTGTAGTAGTTACCGCCCCGGGTCCGGGGAGCGGAAAAATGGCTACCTGCCTTTCTCAGCTTTATCATGAGCATAAAAGGGGAATAAAGGCGGGCTATGCGAAATTCGAAACCTTTCCTATCTGGAATCTTCCTCTTAAGCACTCCGTTAATGTAGCCTACGAGGCGGCAACGGCGGATCTCAGCGATGTAAATATGATAGACCCGTTCCATTTGGAGGCTTACGGAAAAACCACCGTTAATTATAACCGTGATATTGAAATTTTCCCCGTGCTTAATGCCATGATGGAAAAAATCCTCGGCGAGTCACCCTATAAAAGCCCGACAGATATGGGTGTTAATATGGCGGGCTTTGCCATATTTGACGATGAGGCCTGCAAGGCGGCGGCAAATCAGGAGATTATCCGTAGGTATTACGGCGCAATGTGCTCTGTAAGACAGGGTCTCGGCGATAAGGCAGAGGTAGGAAGAATTGAGCTTTTGATGAACTCAATGCACATCAGCGCCTCTGACAGACCCGTTGTCGATGCGGCTCTTGAGAAGTCTGAGAAAACAGGCGGACCGGCTACAGCTCTTGAGCTTTCGGACGGAAGAATTATCACCGGAAAGACCTCGTCTCTTTTAGGCTCCTCCGCTTCAATGCTTTTAAACGCATTAAAGGAGCTTGCGGGAATTCCCGATGATATTGAGCTTCTTTCGCATACAATAATAGAACCTATTCAGCAGCTTAAAACAGGAGTTTTGGGCAATCACAATCCGAGACTACATATCGACGAGGTTTTAATAGCGCTTTCAATCTGCGCCGTTACAAATGCAACGGCAAAAAAGGCGCTTTCAAAGCTTTCGGAGCTTTCGGGACTTGAGGGCCATTCGACGGTTATTTTATCCCGTGTGGACGAGCAGACCTTTAAAAAGCTCGGCATAAATATGACCTGCGAGCCGAAATATCAGACCAAAAAGCTTTATCACCATTAAAATTCAGGAGGCAAATACAAATGAGTGACTTTAATATAGATACAAAATGCGTTCAGGGCGGTTATACCCCTAAAAACGGCGAGCCGCGCCAGATTCCGATTATTCAAAGCACAACCTTTAAATATGAAACGGGCGACGCTATGGGCAAGCTTTTCGATTTGGAAGCGAGCGGATATTTTTATTCCCGTCTGCAAAATCCCATTTGCGATACAGTCGCCGCTAAAATCTGCGATTTAGAGGGCGGCAGTGCCGCAATGCTTACTTCATCGGGTCAGGCGGCTTCGTTTTTTGCAGTATTCAATATCGCCGGAAACGGCGATCATGTTGTTTCCTCCTCTTCGATTTACGGCGGAACATATAACCTTTTTGCCGTAACAATGAAGAAAATGGGAATTGATTTCACCTTTGTTTCGCCCGACTGCACACCCGAAGAATTAAACGCGGCTTTTAAGCCAAACACAAAGGCGGTTTTCGGCGAAACAATCGCAAATCCCGCCTTAACGGTGCTTGATATCGAAAAATTTGCCGCCGCCGCTCATTCTCACGGCGTTCCGCTTATAATTGACAACACCTTTGCAACCCCTGTAAATTGCAGACCGTTTGAATTCGGCGCCGATATCGTTACTCATTCCACTACAAAGTATATGGACGGACACGGCGCGGGCGTAGGCGGCTGTATAGTCGATTCGGGAAAATTCGACTGGACGAAATACCCCGAAAAATTTAAGGGTCTGTGCACGCCCGACGAAAGCTATCACGGCATCACATATACCGAGCGCTTCGGCATTGAGGGAGCATATATAACAAAGGCTACCGCTCAGCTTATGAGAGATTTAGGCTCGGCTCAGTCTCCGCAGAATGCGTTTTTATTAAATCTCGGGCTTGAAAGCCTGCATGTAAGAATGAAAAAGCATTGCGAAAACGCGCTTGCAGTGGCTAAATACTTAGAAAGCGACGAAAGAATTTCGTGGGTAAAATACCCGGGACTTGAAAGCGATAAATATTATAAAACCGCAAAAAAGTATATGAAAAACGGCACCTGCGGCGTTGTTTCGTTCGGCGTTAAGGGCGGAAGAGATGCGGCTGAGAAATTTATGGAGAATTTGAAAATCGCCGCTATCGAAACCCATGTTGCGGACGCAAGAACCTGCTGCCTGCACCCTGCAAGCACTACCCATAGGCAGTTAAGCGACAGCGAGCTTATTGCCGCCGGTGTTTCTGCCGACCTTGTAAGATTTTCGTGCGGTCTTGAAGACAGCGAGGACCTTATAGCCGATATTAAACAAGCACTTGATAAAGGACTGAATTAAATGCCGATTAAAATTCCGGATAATCTGCCGGCGGTAAAAACCTTAGCCTCGGAAAATATTTTCGTTATGACCAACCGCCGAGCGGTTACTCAGGATATCAGACCTCTTAAAATCCTGCTTTTAAATCTTATGCCGAATAAGATTGAAACAGAAACCCAGCTGTCCCGTCTGCTCGGAAACTCGCCCTTGCAGGTGGATCTGACGCTTATTCATACTAAAAGCCATGTTTCAAAAAACACATCTGCCGAGCATCTTATAAATTTCTATAAGACCTTTGACGATGTTAAGAATGAGCGGTTTGACGGAATGATAATAACAGGCGCGCCGGTTGAGCAAATGGAATTTGAAGATGTTGAGTATTACCCCGAGCTTTGCGAAATTATGGAATGGACAAAGTCCCATGTGCACAGCACCTTTCATATCTGCTGGGGCGCTCAGGCAGGGCTCTACTATCATTACGGAATAAAAAAATACCCTGTGGAAAATAAAATTTTCGGAGTTTTCAAGCATAAGGTCACCTATAAAAACTCAATTCTTTTCCGCGGATTTGACGATAGCTTTATGGTTCCTCAGTCCCGCCACACAACGGTTAAAAAAGAGGAAATAAAGGCTGTTAAAGAGCTTAAAATCTTGGCTGAAAGCGATGAAACGGGCGTTTATGCGGTTTCGTCGAAAAGCGGCAAGCAGATTTTCATAACAGGCCACAGCGAGTATGACGCGAATACCTTAAAAAATGAATATTTCAGAGACTTAAACGCGAATAAGCCGATAGAAATTCCCAAAAACTATTTCCCGGGAAACAATCCGCAAAATGAGCCCGAGGTTACTTGGCGCGCTCACGCAAATCTGCTTTATTCAAACTGGCTTAACTACTTTGTTTACCAGACTACACCGTATGATGTTGAAAAGATAAATAAGTAAAAAACCGAGCACCCCGCAGTTTTCATTATCGTGAAAACTGCGGGGTGCTTGTTTTAGACGCTAGACATTAGATTTTAGACATTAGACTAATGTGTGCCTTACGGCACTTGTTATAACCAAACCCTATCGGCTCAGCCTTTTAGGCTGACCCACTTCCCCTTTCGTCTAAAGGGGAAGCTTGGGTTTTAGCAGAAACTAAAGCAAGGCTCCCTTCTTATGCGTCAGCATACAGAGGGGAGCTGTCAGCGTTAGTTGACTGAGGGGTATTCTTCCAGACGCTAGACATTAGATTTTAGACATTAGACTAATGTGTGCCTTACGGCGCGCAATTAAAAAGAAATTCCTTTAAGTCTAACATCTACCATCCAGTATCTAGTATGTGGGGTATTTTCTAATGTCTAACATCTACCATCTAATATCTAAACATGGCAGTGAGCGCAGGAAGCGCAATCGGGGAAATCCTTTTTATCGTAGGAAATTCCGTTTTTGTCATAATAATCCTTGACCGCCGCCTTGATTGCCTCTTCGGCTAAAACCGAGCAGTGCATTTTGTGTGCCGGCAGACCGTCCAGCGCTTGGGCAACGGCTTTATTTGAAAGCTTGAGCGCCTCGCTTAAGGGCTGTCCCTTTATCATTTCGGTAGCCATTGAGCTTGAGGCGATAGCCGAGCCGCATCCAAAAGTCTCGAATTTGACATCGTCTATAACATTATCCTTGATTTTAAGATATATCTTCATTATATCTCCGCATTTTGCGTTTCCGACCTCGCCTACGCCGTCGGCATCCTCAATAACTCCGACATTTCTCGGATTTTTAAAATGATCCATAACCTTTTCGCTGTAAAGTGCCATAATTATTACTCCTTATAATTCAAAATTCTTTCTGCCCTCGACCTTGTCTCTCCAAAGAGGGGACATATCTCTTAAATATTTAACTACTTTTTTTACGGACTTGATAATATAGTCTATCTCTTCGTCGGTTGTCTCTTCGCTGAGCGACAGCCTTAAGGAGCCGTGCGCGATTTCATGAGGTCTGCCGATTGTAAGCAGAACATGGCTCGGGTCTAAGGAGCCTGAGGTGCAGGCAGAGCCTGAAGAAGCGGCAATTCCCTTATCGTCAAGCATTAAAAGCAGACTTTCTCCCTCGATTCCCTCAAAGCAGAAGTTGACATTTGAGGGGAGACGGTTTTCAGGGTCGCCGTTAAGCGCGCTGTGAGGAATTTCCTTAAGCCCTGCTATAAGCCTGTCCCTTTTTTCGGTGATTTCGGGAATTGTTTTTTCAAGATTGCCTACAGCTTCCTTTAAAGCCGCCGCCATTCCTGCAATTCCTGCAAGATTTTCTGTTCCTGCCCGTTTTCCTCTTTCCTGAGCACCGCCCTCGATGAGGTTGTAAAGCCTTATACCTTTTTTCGCGTATAAAAATCCTATGCCCTTAGGGCCGTGAAATTTATGAGCGGATACCGAAAGCATATCAATATTTTGCTCTTTAACATCAATTTTTATGTGACCTGCCGCCTGAACAGCGTCGGTGTGAAAGGTTACCTTTTTTTCGCGGCAGATTTTTCCGATTTCCTTTATCGGAAGAACCGAGCCTATCTCATTATTGGCAAACATAACGGTTACCAAACAGGTTTCGTTGGTTATCGCATCATTTACCTGCTCGGGCGAAATATTACCGTAAGAATGAACGTCAAGATAGGTGACCTTAAAGCCCTCTTTTTCTAGCTTTTTAAGTGTGTGTAAAACAGCGTGATGCTCAAATGCGGTTGAGACAATATGGGTTTTGCCCTTTGCTTTTCCTGCATAGGCGGCGCTTAAAATCGCCTGATTGTCTGCCTCGCTTCCGCCCGATGTAAAATAAATCTCATTAGGCTCGGCGTTTATACATTCTGCGATTTGCGTTCTCATTTTTAAAAGCTCCTCGGCGGCTTTCTGTCCGACAGAGTGGAGACTTGACGGATTACCGTAAATCTCTTCAAAGTAGGGCTTCATTGCGTTTACCGCCGTTTTGCTCATTTTTGTGGTTGCGGCATTATCGGCATATATATACATTTTGTTTCCTCCTTAAACATATAAATTTACTATGTATATATTATCACCGAAAAACATACTTGTCAATAGGGTTTATAAAAAAATACGGATTTCTTTTTTTAAGAAATCCGTATCAGTCTGTCGATAAACTGTAAATTAGGTAGTGTTGCGGTGTTTACACTGCATTTTGTTTTTTCGGCGACATGTGCGGCGAAAAAACACCTTATAAGCGAAAAACCGCTTAATTCAGCGGTTTTTCAAGGACACTGGGGTGGTATTGGCGGGGATAGAGTGCAGTCCGAAAATCTCTGATTTTCGAGCGAACGGCATTCCCGTCCAAGAGAGTGTCGATTTTTTCGACACTCTCATACGGATTTCTTTTTTTAAGAAATCCGTATTTTAAAAGTATTTTTATTGTTTTTTAAGTCTTTCGTCAATAGCCGCCGCCGCTTTTTTTCCTGCGCCCATCGCAAGAATAACGGTTGCGGCTCCCGTGACGGTGTCTCCGCCTGCGTAAACCCCGTCCTTTGAGGTCATCATATTTTCGTCAACAACAAGACAGCCGCGGCTGTTTGCCTCAATGCCCTTTGTTGTGCTTCTTATAAGGGGATTGGGGGATGTTCCTATCGCCATTATAACGGAATCGACATCTATAACAAATTCGCTTCCCCTGATTTCCTCAGGTCTTCTTCTACCTGAACTGTCAGGCTCGCCGAGCGCCATTTTAACACATTCGATACCCTTAACAACACTGTTTTCATCGGTTAAAATGCGTTTCGGATTTGTAAGAAGCTTGAATTCTATCTGCTCTTCCTTGGCATGCTCGATTTCTTCTCTTCTTGCAGGCATTTCCTCGTCGGAACGGCGGTATATTATGTATACATTTTCGGCTCCGAGTCTTTTTGCGCACCTTGCCGCGTCCATAGCGACATTTCCGCCGCCTACGACCGCAACGCTCTTTGAGCGCTTTATCGGGGTGTCATAGCCGTCAAGATAAGCCTTCATAAGATTTATTCTTGTTAAGAACTCATTTGCGGAATAAACTCCTACGGTGCCCTCGCCCTCAATGCCCATAAATCTCGGAAGTCCCGCGCCTGAGCCTATAAATACGGCTTTAAAGCCCATATCCATTATTTCGTCAACCGATAAAACCTTTCCGATAACCATATCGGTCATAATTTTAACGCCTGAATTTTTAAGACCCTCAATTTCTTTTTTAACGATTGATTTCGGAAGTCTGAATTCGGGGATACCGTAAACCAAAACGCCGCCTGCCGTATGAAAAGCCTCGAAAACGGTTACATCATAACCACGCTTTGCAAGGTCTCCCGCACAGGTAAGACCCGACGGGCCCGCGCCGATAACGGCAACCTTTATTCCGTTTTTCTCAATTTTTGATTCGGGCTCGGAGCAGTTATTCATAAAGTAATCTGCGGCAAATCTTTCAAGTCTGCCTATTCCAACGCTTTCGCCCTTTATTCCGCGGACGCATTTGCCCTCGCACTGCGATTCCTGAGGGCATACTCTTCCGCAAACGGCGGGAAGAGAGCTTGTATTTGAAATTATTTTATATGCTTCCTCAAATTTTCCCTCGGCGATTTTTTCTATAAAATCGGGAATCTGAACATTAACGGGACAGCCCGAAACACAGGGCTTATTTTTGCAGTGCAAGCATCTTTTTGCCTCTGCCATAGCCATTTCTTCGGTATAGCCTAAGGCGACCTCTTCGAAATTTTTATTTCTTACGAGCGGATCGAGATGAGGCATCTCGGTCTTTTTAGGTGACATATCAGCCATTGTTGTTTACCCCCAGTCTGCAAGCGTGCGCTTCCTCTTCCTTATAAAATCCGTTTCTGCGGATAAGCTCGTCAAAATCGACAAGATGACCGTCAAAATCGGGTCCGTCAACGCAGGCAAATTTCGTTTCTCCGCCCACGCTTACTCGGCATCCGCCGCACATTCCCGTTCCGTCAATCATAATCGGGTTTAAGCTTACTATGGTCTTTACTCCGTAGGGCTTTGTTGTAAGAGAAACAAATTTCATCATAACAACGGGGCCTATCGCAATTACAAGGTCATATCCTCCGGTTTCTAAAAGTCTTTTAAGCACATCGGTTACAAAGCCCTTTTCGCCGTAGCTTCCGTCGTCGGTAGTGATATAAAGCTTATCGCAAACGGATTTCATTTCGTCTTCAAGTATTACAATATCCTTGGCTCGAAAGCCTGCAATCATTTCGGTGTGCACGCCCATACTATGAAGCGCCTTCGCCTGCGGATATGCAATCGCACAGCCTACGCCGCCGCCGATTATAATAGCCTTTTTAGGCGTTCCGAATTCGGTAGGACATCCTAAGGGTCCCACAACATCCTCTATATAATCGCCTGCGTTTAATGAGACAAGCTTTTTGGTTGTAAATCCTATCGCCTGAACAACGATTGTAACCGTTCCGTTTTCGCGGTCGAAATCAGAAACCGTAAGCGGAATTCTTTCGCCCTTTTCGTCAATCCTCACAATTACAAACTGACCTGCTTTTACCTTCTTTGCAATAAACGGCGCTTCGATTTTCAGCTGGGTTACGCTTCCGTTTAAAACATTTTTTTCAATAATTTTAAACATTTTATCCGCTCCTTTATTCTGTGACAGCTTTTTTAAGCTCTTCTGTTTTATCGGTTTTTTCCCATGTGAAGTCGGGGTCGGATTTTCCGAAATGACCGTAGTTGCAGGTCTTTTCGTAAATCGGGCGGAGAAGATTTAATTTATCTATAATCGCCGCCGGTCTTAAATCAAACACCTTTGTTACAGCCTGCGCTATTTTTTCGTCGGGGTATGCTCCCGTGCCGAAGGTATCGACATGCACCGAAACCGGCTTGGCAACGCCTATCGCATAAGCCAACTGAATTTCGCATTTTTCCGCAAGAGAAGCGGCGACAATATTTTTTGCAACATATCTTGCGGCATAAGCGGCGCTTCTGTCAACCTTTGTCGGGTCCTTGCCCGAAAATGCTCCGCCGCCGTGGCGGGCAACTCCGCCGTAGGTGTCGACTATAATCTTTCTTCCCGTAAGTCCGGTATCGCCGGCAGGACCGCCTATAACAAATCTTCCCGTCGGGTTAATGAAAATTTTTGTGCTTTCATCAATCATATTTTCGGGAATTATCGGCTTTATAACATTTTCAAGTATTCCGTCCCTTAATTCCTCAAGGCTTACGCTTTCCTTGTGCTGGGAAGAAACGACTATAGCTTCTATTCTTTTAGGCTCATTGCCCTCGTATTCAACGGTTACCTGAGTTTTTCCGTCGGGATTGAGATAATCTAAAATCCCTTTTTTGCGGACCTCTGTAAGTCTGTAGGAAAGCCTGTGGGCAAGATATGCAGGCATCGGCATAAATGATTCGGTTTCATTGCAGGCATATCCGAACATCATTCCCTGATCTCCGGCACCCCTTAAATCGTATTTATCGGCGCCGTTTTCCTTGTATTCAAGCGAATTGTCAACACCCATTGCAATATCGGGCGACTGCCTGTCGATTGAAGTAAATACCGCGCAGGTGTTTCCGTCAAAGCAAGCGTCGGGTCCGTTATATCCGATATCGCAGACTGTTTTTCTTACAATCTGAGGAATATCGGGCATGGCAGAGGTTGTAATCTCGCCCATAACGGTTATAACACCTGTTGTGCAGAAGGTCTCGCACGCAACGCGGGCATTTTTATCGTTTTTTAAAATTTCGTCAAGTATAGCGTCGCTTATGCGGTCGCATACCTTGTCGGGGTGACCCTCGGTCACCGATTCCGATGTGAAAAGCATTTTTGACATTTTTTCATTCTCCTGTTACACTACCTATCAAAAAGACCGCTCGAAAGCGGTCTTATATAAAACCTCATCTTTCGGATAATCCGCAGGATTTGGCACCTTAATTATAAATCAGGTTGCCGGGCTTCACAGGGCCTGTCCCTCCGCCGCTCTTGATAAGCAGATATTTATTTTACCTTTCTATTGTAACATAACACCGGATTTTGTCAACTGTTTTTTCTCAATATAGGCGTGATTTTTTTATAAATCAAAAAGCAAAGCACCGAGTCGGCAATTCCCTTAAAGAGCGTAAAGGGCAAATTAAAAATCAAAAGGGATTTAAACAGAGTGTCGCTTGCAGGCAAAATCGCTTTATACATTCCTATTATTGAGTCCATAGGCATGCCGTAAATCACGGTGTAGGCAGGGTAGACAAACAAAAGATTTGTAAATACGCTAAGCACCGCCATGGATAAAGCTCCGAGAACGCTTGCATAAAGCGCACCCTTTCTTGTGTGGTTCTTTTTATAGACAAGACCGCACACCAGCGAGAAAACAGCGCCTAAAATAAAGTTTGAAAGCTCGCCGACTCCCGCCGAATTCGTTACAAACAAATGCAGAAGATTTTTGATAAGGCAAACACCTATTCCGCTTATCGAACCGAAGCAAAATGCGGCTATAAGCGCAGGAAGCTCGGAAAAATCGAACTTGATAAAGGACGGAATGATAAACGGCATCGGAAATTCAAGAAGCATAAGGATAAATCCCACCGCTCCTAAAACCGAGACAACGCAAATTTTTCTGACAGTTTCTTTTTTCATAAAAATTCTCCCTTTATGGGGATAAAAAAATCCCCGTAATAATATTATACGGGGCAAAAAATATAATATAAAAATGTAAATCCGATTCTTCTTTCATCCGGACTTTAACCGTCGGTATCGGAATTTCACCGATTCAGCACTGGTGCTCGCGGACTTTAACCGCCGGTGGGGAATTGCGCCCCGCCCCGAAGAACTTACATAAATATTATATGACTGCATTTTTAATTTGTCAAGACACAAAAGCCTTTTCTATCTGTTTTTTCAGCTTATCTATTATCCGCTTTTCAAGCCGTGAAATATAGGACTGCGAAATTCCTAAGGTATCGGCGACCTGCTTTTGAGTGTATTCTCTGTAGCCGTTCATTCCGAACCGCATTTCCATAATCTGCTTTTCCCTAGGCGGCAGCTCGCTTACGAATTTTTTAATAAGCGTTTTTTCGTCCTCAGTTTCAATTCCTCTCCCTACCTCGTCGGGGTCGGAGCCTAAGATATCCGAGAGCAAAAGCTCGTTTCCGCTTTGGTCGGTATTTAAGGGCTCATCAATTGAAATCTCGTTTTTAAGAGAAGAAGTCTTTCTTAAATACATTAAAATTTCGTTTTCAATGCACCTTGAAGCATAAGTCGCAAGCTTTATATTTCTGTCGGGGCAGAAGGTGTTGACGGCTTTTATAAGCCCTATAGTGCCTATTGAAATCATATCCTCTATATTTGAGCCGCTGTCAAACTTTTTTGCGATATAAACCACAAGTCTTAAATTATGAACTATCAGCTTTTCGTTTTTATCTGGGTCGGAACTCTCTAAAAGCCTTCTTTCCTCCTCGGCTGTAAGAGGCTCGGGAAGATTTTCGGGACCGTTTATGTAGTATGTCGGGCTTAAAAGTCCGAGTTTTGAAAGGAATTTTATAATAAGTTTTTTAAACAGCTTCATGTTTAAATCTCCTGTCACATTAAAATATTGGGGTTTATTATCGCTCCGTGGTCTGAAATCGGCATTTTTGAAATTGCGAGAACAGGTTTTGTAAGCACCGTGCTTTTTTCGCTTTGCTTTATAACTGCCTTGTCACAGCGGTAGCCGTCTAAAATCTGCGAACCCGAGACTGTGCCGGTCGGTATCGCCCGATATCTTGATTTCAGGCTCTGCATGCTCGCATCTGTTTTAAAAAGACTGTCCGCGACGGACTTATCGACGATTATTATATCGCTGAGCCCCATAATATCGGTTAGACTGTTTCCCGAATCGCAAAGGGCAGAGGTTGAAACGCTGTTTCCGTCTGCTTCAAGGGTTATATCAACGCTTTTCGCATTTGAAAATTTGGAAGAAAAAATTTTTTCAAAAAGGGTTATCAAAAAATAACCTACAGCGCTTGAAACTATCAGAACGACGGGGGAAATATCGAAATAAACCACCGCTCCTCTTACTGCCATGTTTTTGGGTGAAAACAGCGAAAATACCGCCCACATAGCGCCTGCAAAAAGGCAGGTGACCCCGAAAAACACAAAGGAATTTTTTAAAAACGGTTTAATGCCCTTAATTCCGAAGCAAACAGCGCTTAATATAAAGCAGACGGCAAGCTTATATAATATATCAAGCAAAATAAAATTTTCGCTTATAAATATGTAAAGCGAGGATATTCCGCCGGCAAATGCCGCCGCGATAATTTTTAAAAGTCTGCAGCTTTGCTTTAAAAGCCTCATCGAAGCCCGAAGCAGAAAATAATCAATCACGGTATTTACCAGCACCAATATATCCGCATAAATTACCATGCAAATCAACTCCGTTTAAAAATATTGTAGCACCCGAAATCCGAAAAAATTGTCGCAACTAAGGAGAGGATATAAATTATTTGATTTTTCTATTAAGATAATGTATAATTTATAAAAAGGGGGACGTCTGATGATAAATACAGTGCAGATTAACACTAAAAGAAAAGAAAATGAAGAAAGGTCTGCTTTGCTTTTAAAAAACCGTAAATCCGCCGAGGAAAAGAAAAAGGCCTTGGAAGCAAAGCTTTTTGAGCTTAAAAATAAAAATTCGGATATTATAAAAAAGGCGGAAAAAACCGCTGATTTTAACACCGATTTGATTTTTGCGGTATATAATCTTTTGCTTTGCGGTCTTTTGGTATTTCTGTCGTTCAAAACGCCGCTTTTTAAAAGCCATGGCGGGCTTGCGGTTTTAAATAAAATGATACAGAGCAGTCAAGGGAAAATTCTGAATGCCGCTTTTCTTTTGATTTTTGCGCTTTGTATCTTCTTTTTAACGGCTAAGAAGAAAAAGCCATTCAGAATTTTTTTGATTCTGACGGTTGTTTCGGGAATTCTCGGGGTTTATTTTAATTTCCGGTTTTATGCTTTTGTTTTTATCATTTCGGCAGTTGTAACAGCGGTCAATATGCTTTTAAGAAAAGCAATTTTCGAAAAAGGAAAGTATAATAATATTTTTCAGCTCCTTTCAAATAAAGGCAGGGTAAAAAAAGCCTATTCGGAGATTTATGAAACTCAAAATGAGATAAAAGAGCTTAAATCGGAAATCGAAAATGCAGAAAATGAGCTTTTAAAATTAAGCGGAGAATCGGAACAGCTTGAGCTTAAAAAATCCGCGCTTGAGGATTATAAAAAGGCGTGCGTTATGGCGGCGGATTATCCAAACAGTGCCGTTAAAGCGTATAACCGCTTTGCAAAGTCATATTTTATTTTGGGCGAAACAGGGCAGGAGTTTTTTGACCTCAGGGCGAAGATGGAAAATGAAGAAAAGGATAATCTTTTTGAATTCGCTCTTGAATTCTGTGAGGACGGCGGCGACCCGTATGAATTTTTAAGAATTCTTCAGCTGTCTTTAAATAAGGGCAGTGAAGAAGCAAAAACACTTTTAGGAAAGGTTTTTGCTCAGATTTCAGCCGCCGCGGGAAACGGGGAATATGAAAAGGCTTATTCCTTGCTTCAGCCTTTAATCGAAGCCGGCAGTGCGGACGCGCTGAATATCAAATTACAGCTTGACAATAATCAGATTGCCATGCAGGCAAGGCTTACCGCCGAAAAGGCGCGTAAAGAGGCTTTCGAAGCTTCTTTAAGACAAAACGCAATGCTTTCAGCCGCTCAGCAGTCAGTGCTTAGAGAAATGTCCGCTATAAGGCAAAATCAGGAATTTGCGCAAACCATAATGCTTAACACAATTGAGGACGCAAGGCTTCACGGAATAAAAATCAGAGAAATCAAATTCTAAAAATAAAAATCTCTTGAGGAACTCTTAGTCCCTCAGGAGATTTTTAAAAACAGAATTATCTAAACATTGTCTGAACGCCGTCTGCCAAATCGCTTACTGCTTTAGCAACCTTTGAAGCGCCCTTTGTAATCTTGTGATGATCCTTCATCACCATTTTGCCGATACAGGTTGCGGCGGCGCCTGCCGCCATGCCTATACCCAAGCCTTTAACAAGTGACATAGTTTTGTTTTGCATAAATTAAACCTCCTTTAACGGTAGTATTACCGAAAAAGGAGGTTTAAAACTGTATTATTAAAATTTTATCAGATTGTAATTTTGTTTTTTCGGCGACATGCGCGGCGAAAAAACACTTTGTAGGCGGAAACCGTCTGACAAGCGGTTTCCAAGAACACTGGGGTGGTATTGGCGGGGATAGAGCGCAGTCCGAAAATCTTTGATTTTTGAGCGAGCGGAATTCCCGTCCAAAGTTTTATCGGTAGTATTACCGAAAAAGGAGGTTTAAAACTGTATTATTAAAATTTTATCAGATTGTTAAGGTGTTCTATTTTTTAAAATCCTTAAAAGGCGGATGAAGCTTATCCTTATCGGAAAGCTTGATTTCCATGCCGTCCGTTATCGGCCACTCAACACCGATGTCGGGGTCGTTCCACATAAGACCGCCTTCATCGTTAGGATGATAGAAATCGTCAACCTTATAAACAAATTCCGCTTCGTCGGAAAGGACCAAAAATCCGTGAGCAAAGTTTTTGGGAATAAAGAACTGCCTTTTATTTTCGGCCGAGAGAAGAACGCCTTCCCATTTGCCGAAGGTGGGCGAGCCCTCTCTTAAGTCAACGGCAACATCGAAAACCTCGCCTCTGATACAGCGCACAAGCTTTGACTGGCTGTACTGCTTTTGAAAATGAAGTCCTCGAAGAACGCCCTTAGTGGACATCGACTGATTGTCCTGAACAAAATCAACGGTTATACCGCCCTTTATGAAATCCTCCTTCTGATAGGTTTCCATAAAGTAACCGCGGCTGTCGCCGAAAGCGGTAGGCTCAACGATAATTACTCCGTCGATTGAGGTTTTGATAAAATTAAACTTACCCAAAGCTTATATCTCCTTTTTGGCGCTGTACATCTTGTCATAATACTTCTGATAGTCGCCGTTTACAACATTCTGTACCCACTCTGTATTTTCGAGATACCACTTAAGCGTCTTTTTGATTCCGACCTCAAAGCAAGTTTCGGGATACCAGCCGAGCTCATCTTTAATCTTCTGAGGGTCGATTCCGTATCTGCGGTCATGTCCCTTGCGGTCGGTTACATGCTTGATCAAGTGCTCGCCGACCTCGCTGTCGACATTTTCCTTGATATATTCGATTATGGATTTAACTATGAATATATTCGGCTTTTCGTTGTGGCCGCCGACATTGTATACCTCGCCGAGTCTGCCGTTTCTTATAACCATATCTATAGCTTTGCAGTGGTCCTCAACATAAAGCCAGTCTCTTATCTGCATTCCGTCGCCGTAAACAGGGAGATCCTTATGCTTTAAGGTGTTGTTCATGATAAGCGGAATAAGCTTTTCGGGGAACTGATAAGGTCCGTAGTTATTGGAGCAGCGGGTAATGTTTACAGGGAATTTATAGGTGTCGCCGAATGCCTTAACAAAGAAATCCGCAGAAGCCTTTGAAGCGGAATAGGGAGAATGGGGGTCAAGGGGAGTTGTCTCCATGAAATATCCAGTCTCGCCCAAGGAGCCGTAAACCTCGTCGGTTGAAACCTGAAGATATTTAACTCCGTCCTTATATTTATCGTCGCCGACAGTCCACGCAACCTTTGCGCACTGGAGCATATTAACAGTACCCTCAACATTTGTCTTAACAAAAATTTCGGGGTTTGTAATACTGCGGTCAACATGGCTTTCAGCCGCGAAGTTGACAACATAATCAACATCGTTTTCGGCAAAAATTTTGCTTATAGCCTCTCTGTCGCAGATATCAGCCTGAACAAAAGAGTATCTCGGATTGTTCTCAACACTCTTTAAGTTCTCAAGGTTTCCTGCATAGGTAAGCTTATCGACATTTATAATCTTAACATCGTCATATTTGCCTAACATATACATAACGAAATTAGAGCCTATAAAGCCCGCGCCGCCTGTAACAAGATAAGTTTTCATAAATTCAGTCCTCCACTTTGTTTATATAATCCTTAAGCGCAGCCTTCCAGTCGCGCATAAAATTACCTACACTGCATTTTAAGCCGAGATTTTCAAGAGAAGAATACTCGGGTCTTTTTGTGGGACTCTTGTATTCGTCGCTCGTGCAGGGCAAAACAGCATCTCCGAATCCCGAAAGACGGGCAATTTCGCATGCAAATTCATACCATGAGCACTCACCCTCGCCGGTGCAGTGGTAAATTCCGTATTCCTCGGTAATTCCGAGAAGCAAGAGGTGGTGCGCCAAATCGTTTGCGTTTGTAGGATTGCCTCTTTGGTCGTTGACTACGGTAATCGAGCCTTTCTCTCTTATAACCCTACGGACGGTCTTAACAAAATTCTTTCCTATATATCCGTAAAGCCAAGAGGTACGGACGATAAAGGTTTTATCGTTAAAAGCAAGAGCATATTTCTCGCCTAAAGCCTTAGAAGCCCCGTAAACACTCTGCGGATTTATGATATCCCACTCTGTATAGGGCTTTGTTCCGTTACCTGCAAAAACATAATCGGTTGAAACATGAATAAATTTAGCGTTTACGGCTTTTGCCGCTCTTGCGAGGTTTCTTACTCCCGCCGCATTGACTTTATATGCAACATCCTGCATTGTTTCGCAGCCGTCAACATTTGTCATGGCGGCGCAGTTTATAATTATATCCGGATTTTCGCTCTTTACAAATTCAGTTACAGCCAAGGTGTCCGTAATATCAAGCGTGTCAATATCAACAGCGCAGATTTCCGCTCCCCTGTATTGCTCGGGTATAGGACCTATCTCGCTTTTCATTGATTTTAAAATTGACTGAAGCTCGTTTCCGAGCTGACCGTGACAGCCGGTTATCATTATCTTCATTTTTTATGCTTCCTTTTTTGTTTTATTAAAAATTTAAATGCCGAAGACAAATGTATAAATAAGTATTTTATGCTTTTTGCGCTTGACCTGTCCCAAAGGTGGGTTACGCAAAATTGCGGAGCAATAACAGTCCGCCCGAATTTTTGCGCCCTGAGCGTCAGGTCGGCGTCCTCAAGATACATGAAAAATCTTTCGTCAAATCCGCCCAAAGCCTTAAAAACATCGCTTCTTATGCACATAAAGCAGCCGGAGCAGAAATCAATATCGGTAACGGTATCAATATTATCGAATTTTCTTGTATATTCGTCTCTTACCTTTGAAAGACTTTTAAAAAGCCTTTCAAACCTGCCTAAGAAAAGATATTTTGCCGTAGGAATTCTTTTGGGCAGAAACTGTTCTGTCCCGTCGGAATTTAAAATTTTCGGCATCATAAGTGAGATATCGGGATTTTCGTCCATAAAATCGGCGATATCGCTTAAAACATCCGAAGATACCGTTATATCGGGATTTACTATGAAATGATAGTCAAACATTTCGTATTTAAGTATCTTATTATGAGCCGCGCCGAAGCCGATATTTTTCCCGTTTTCAATAAAGCTTAGGTTTAAATCCTTAAGAGCCTCTTTCGTACCGTCCGAAGAATTGTTATCAAAAACATAAAGGGACAAATCGCGCCTTTTTGTGTTGTCTAAAAGGCTTTTGCAGGCATTTACCGTGTTTTCGCGGCTGTTGAAGGTGACGATTGCCGCCGATATTCTGTTATCCTTGATAATGCCTCACTTCCTTTTTATAAAAACAGTTTAACATATAAAAAGCATTTATTCAAGAATTATTTAAGAAAACCGTTTACGATTTCTTCCTCTGCCTGCTTTTCCGTAAGCCCTAAGGTCATAAGCTTCATAAGCTGTTCGCCCGCGATTTTTCCTATTGCGGCCTCGTGGATAAGAGAGGCGTCAATATGATTGGCGCTTATCTGCGGAATTGCGCTTACCTTTCCCGAATCCATAATAATTGCGTCGCATTCGGTGTGGCCGTTACAGAGATTGTTGCCGTTTATATTCGACCTGAAAAGCTGAGAGGAGCTTTCCTTAGCTACGGAGCGGGAAACGACGTTTGCGCTTGAATTTTTTCCGTTTAAGTCAACCGAAAAATCAGTTTCGGCTTTCTGTTTGTTCTCGGTGAGGATTTTTTCGTGGATAATAAGCGTTCCGCCGTCCGAAACTACCGCCTTTGTGGTGCGCAGAGTGTTGTCAATTCCGCCTATTTGGCTTGTTTCCATTTCCATATAGCTGTTTTCGCCGAGGTTTACAATGGTTGTGGGATTCATTATCCTGCTGCCCTTTCCTTCACCCTCGCCGAAGTGACGCTCAATATATTTAACCCTTGAATTTTTGCCGACAAAAAATGTATGCACTCCGTCATGCGAGGATTTTTTGTCTCCGCAGTTATGAATTCCGCAGCCTGCCATAATCGTTACATCGGAATTTTCGCCTATAATAAAATCGTTGTAAACAAGGTCGTCAAGCCCAGTCGCGTCAATAACAACGGGAATGTGTACCGTCTCATTCTTGGTATTCGGTCTTATTATAATGTCAATTCCCGGCTTGTCCTCTTTGGTTTTTATATCAATATTAGGCGTAACCTTTCTTTCGGCAAGCTTGCCGTTTGCCCTGATATTGTAAGCGCCTTCGGGTTCGCCGTCCATATCGGCGATTATTTTAAGAAGCTGTCTTTCGGTATCGTTTATCATTTTAAAGCGCTCCTTTCAGATTTTCTGTAAGTACACTGCAAGCGGTGTTTGTAGTGCCTAAAAGTTCGGGCAGAATATCGTCCTTTTTGCCCTGCGCTTTGACAGTTCCTGCCGAAATAACGATAACATTATCGGCAATATTTAAAATTCTTTCCTGATGTGAAATTATTATTATCGAGCCGCCCGAATTGTCATGAAGCTTTTCGAAAACCTTGATAAGATTTGAAAAGCTCCAAAGGTCAATTCCTGCCTCAGGTTCGTCAAAAAGCGAAATTTTAGTGCCTCTGGCAAGAACGGTCGCAATTTCTATTCTTTTAAGCTCGCCGCCCGAAAGCGAAGCGTTTACCTCGCGGTCGATATAATCGCGCGCGCAAAGACCCACCTGAGAAAGATAATCGCAGGCGTCCGAAATGCTGATTTTTTTGTTTGAGGCAAGACGGATAAGGTCATGCACCGTAATTCCCTTGAATCTTACAGGCTGCTGAAAGGCAAAGCTTATTCCTTTATTTGCTCTTTCGGTAATGTTTAAGCCCGTTATATTTTCTCCGTCAAGGAAAATTTCACCCGAGGTAGGGGTGATAATTCCGGAAATTATCTTAGCAAGCGTTGATTTTCCGCCGCCGTTAGGACCGGTGATTGCGGTAAAACCGTCGTCTATTTTAAGATTTATATTTTTCAGTATTTCTTTCTTTGCGCCGTCATTATCGGCGGTGTAGCAGATATTTTTAAGCTCGAGCATAAATGCCTCCAATAATTATTCCTTTAAATTATACCTTTTTTATTTAAAAAAATCAATAATATTATTTGAATAATAAAAGTAATTATGATACAATAATTAAAAACGGTTTTCGGAGTTAAAAAAATGGATTTGATTAAGGTTCTGACAGAAGAATTTGAAATAAAGCCTTGGCAGGCTGAAAATGTTATATCGTTGCTTGACGGCGGCAATACCGTTCCTTTCATAGCGAGATACCGCAAGGAAATGACGGGAGCTATGGACGATCAGGTGCTCAGAAGCTTCTCGGACAGGCTTTCTTATTTAAGAAATCTTGACGAAATGCGCGAAAAAATCAAAAATGCCGCAGGTGAGGCGGGCGCGCTTACAGAGGAGCTGATTAAAAAAATAGAAAATGCCGCTACCTTAAGCGAGCTTGACGATATTTATCTTCCCTTTAAGAAAAAGCGAAAGACAAGAGCCGATGCCGCTAAAGAAAAGGGTCTTGAGCCTTTGGCGGACGAGATTTACGCGCAAGGTGAAAATTCAAGACCTCCTCTCGCCGCCGCGGAGGACTATATAAACGAAGAAAAGGGGATAAATACCGCTGAGGACGCTTTAAAGGGCGCAGGCGATATTATCGCCGAAAGAATTTCTTTTGACGCGGATGTCCGAAAAAGAATTCGCTTTGTCTGCTCGGCTCACGGAGTTTTAAAAACAAAAGCGGCAAAGGAGGATGTCGGGGTTTATGAAATGTATGCCGATTATTCCGAGGCTGTTTCAAGAATTCCGTCACACAGAATTCTTGCGATTAACCGCGGAGAAAAGGAAGAATTTTTAAAGGTATCCGTAGAATTCGATAAGGAAAAGGCAATGTATGTAATAGAAAAGGCCCATATAAAGCCTAAGTCCGCCTGCCGTGATTTTATGCTTGAATGCGCTCTTGATTCTTATCAGAGACTGATTTTTCCGAGCATTGAAAGAGAGATAAGAAACGAGCTTACCGAAAAGGCAAGCAAATCCGCAATTTCTGTATTTTCCTCGAATCTCCGCCAGCTTCTTATGCAGCCGCCGGTTAAGGGCAGCGTTACCATGGGGTTAGACCCTGGGTACAGAACAGGCTGTAAGGTCGCTGTTATTGACGAAACCGGAAAGGTGCTTGATACTGCCGTTATTTATCCCGCGCCGCCGCATAATAAAATCGAAAGCGCCGAAAAAACCGTGTCGGAGCTTATTAAAAAATATAATGTAAAAGTAATAGCAATAGGAAACGGAACGGCAGGAAGAGAAACGGAAGCCTTTGCCGCCGACCTTATAAAGAAGGAAAACCTTGATGTCGCCTATTCGATAGTAAGCGAGGCGGGAGCGAGCGTTTATTCCGCTTCTAAGCTTGCGGCAGAGGAATTTCCCGAGTATGATGTATCGCTCAGAAGCGCCGTATCAATTGCAAGGCGCCTTGAGGATCCTTTAGCGGAGCTTGTTAAGATTGACCCGAAGGCAATAGGCGTAGGTCAGTATCAGCATGATATGCCTCAAAAGGAGCTGTCAGGCGCACTTGACGGAGTAGTTGAGGACTGCGTAAACAAGGTCGGAGTCGACCTTAATACCGCCTCGGTTTCTTTGCTTTCAAGGATTTCGGGAATAAATTCCGCGGTTGCCGACAATATCGTTAAATACCGTGACGAAAACGGCGGATTTGTAAAGCGAACCGAGTTAAAAAAGGTTTCAAAGCTCGGCAATAAGGCTTTTGAGCAGTGCGCCGGATTTTTAAGAATTGAAAACGGCGCGAATGCTTTGGACGCAACCGCCGTTCATCCCGAAAGCTATGAGGTTGCGAAAAACCTTTTAAAAATCTGCGGATTTACGGAAAACGATGTAAAGGAAAAGAAAATATCGGGTATTTCAGAAAAATTAAATGCTCTCGGCGAGACTGATACCGCCGAAAAGCTCGGAGTAGGAGTATTAACGCTTAAGGATATAGCCTCGGAGCTTGAAAAGCCGTGGAGAGACCCGAGAGACGAAATCGAAAAGCCCCAGCTTCGCCGCGATGTTCTGACACTAGACGATTTAAAGGTCGGAATGGAGCTTAAAGGAACGGTCAGAAATATAATAGACTTCGGAGCATTCGTCGATATCGGAGTTCATGAGGACGGGCTCGTTCATATTTCTCAGATATCCCATAAATTTATAAAACACCCCATTGATGTTTTAAAGGTCGGGCAGACCGTGACGGTATGGGTAATGAATGTCGATAAGAAAAGAAACAGAATCTCGCTTACAATGAAAAAGGAAAATGCTTTAAATGGAACAGAAAACCAATAACTTAAAAGGCGGTTTAATTCTTCTTATAACCGCGTTTATATGGGGGCTTGCGTTCGTTGCCCAGTCGGACGCGGCTTCAAAAATTCCGCCCTTTGCCTTTAACGCACTGCGTTCGGCAATCGGCGCGGCAGTGCTTTTTTTGCTGATGCTTTTCAGAAAAATAAAGCTTAAAGAGGATATTTTTATTTCGAAAACCGCTTCTAAAAAGCATGTCGCTTTAGGCGGAGCGGTTTGCGGAGCAATGCTCTGGCTTTCGATAAATCTTCAGCAGATGGGTCTTACATATTATGAAAATCACGGCTTGCAGGGCGGCTCTGCAAGAGGTGCGTTTTTAACGGCGCTTTATGTCGTTATAGTTCCCATAATCTCGGTGTTTTTAAAAAGAAAGGTATCGCCGTTTATCTGGGGAGCGGTCATTGTTGCCCTTATCGGCGCGTATCTTCTTTGCACTGCAGGGCTCGGCGGCTTTAATAAGGGCGATATTTTAATGCTTGCCTGCGCGCTGTCTTTTTCGCTGCATGTAATTTTTGTCGATAAATTCTGCAATTCCGTCGGCGGAATAAGGCTTTCGATGATTCAGTTTATGATTTGTTCATTAGGTTCATTTATAGCTTCTTTTCTTACCGAGACCGATGCGTTTAACCCCGAAAAAATTTCCGCCGCCTTATTTTCTTTGCTGTTTCTCGGAATAATGTCGAGCGGAGTTGCGTATACATTGCAGATAATAGGTCAAAAATATGCGGAGCCGTCGGTCGCGGCACTTATAATGAGCCTTGAAAGCGTTTTCGGAGCAATAGGCGGCTGGCTTATATTAAAGCAGACCCTTACCCGTCTTCAAATTCTCGGCTGTACGCTTGTTTTTTTAGCAATTATTATAGCTCAGTTGCCTGAAATGCTGTTTAACAGAAAAGCAAAAGTAAAGGAGAATTCTTTATGAAACTTAAGTTTTTGGGAGCCGCCCATGAGGTTACAGGCTCCTGCTCGTTGCTTAGCATAAACGGAAAAAATATTCTTATAGACTGCGGAATGGAGCAGGGCGAGGATATTTATGAAAACTGCGAGCTTCCCGTCAGCGCCGTCGATATTGACGCGGTATTGCTAACCCATGCCCATATTGACCACTCGGGAATGCTTCCCGCACTCGTTGCAAAGGGCTTTAAGGGTAATATTATCTGTACTTATGCCACCTTTAAGCTTTGTGAAATAATGTTAAGAGATTCCGCGCATATTCAGGAATTTGAGGCGCAATGGCGAAACAGAAAGGCACAAAGAGCAGGCTTGGAGCCTTATGTTCCGGTTTATACCTTAAAGGACGCAGAGGCGGCGATAAAGCAGTTTTCGCCCGTTTCATACAAGGAAACGGTTGAGGTATGCGAGGGAGTTACTGCGAGATTTACGGACGCCGGACATCTTCTCGGTTCTTCTTCAATAAACATAACCGCCGAGGAAAACGGGATTAAAAGAACCCTTTTGTTTTCGGGAGACCTCGGAAATATCGACCGTCCTCTTATAAGAGACCCTCAGACTCCCGAGGCGGCAGATTATGTCATAATAGAGTCTACCTACGGCGACCGTCTGCACGGCGACCGTCCCGATTATGTTGAAGCGCTTACGAAAATTCTAAACGATACCTTTAAAAGAGGAGGAAATGTTGTTATACCGTCCTTTGCGGTAGGAAGAACTCAGGAGCTTTTATATCTTTTAAGAAAAATAAAGGAAGATAATCTGGTTTCACCCTGCGATTTTCCGGTGTTCGTGGACAGTCCTCTCGCGACCGAGGCAACGGGAATTTATTCGAGCGGTCTTACGGATTATTATGATGAGGAGACCTTAGAGCTTTTAAGCCGAGGAATTGACCCGATAAAGTTTGACGATTTAAGGCTTTCCGTCACATCTGACGATTCTAAAATGATAAACTTCGACCCGAGACCCAAGGTTATTCTTTCGGCTTCGGGAATGTGCGAGGCAGGAAGAATAAGACATCATCTTAAGCATAATTTATGGCGAAAGGACAGCACAATTCTTTTTGTCGGCTATCAGGCGGAAGGAACCGTCGGAAGAAAGCTTATTGACGGAGCGTCGAGCGTAAAGCTGTTCGGAGAGGAAATTGCGGTCAATGCAAAAATCGAAACTCTTCACGGAATTTCGGGCCATGCCGACAGGGATATGCTCTTAAGCTGGCTTTATAAATTGCCTGAAAAGCCTAAGCATTTATTCGTAAACCACGGAAATGATTCTGTTTGCGATTATTTCGCAAGCCTTGCGGGAGAAAAGCTTGAGATTCAAGCGACCGCTCCTTATAGCGGAGACGAATTTGATTTAATAACCGACGAATGCACCGCCAAGGGCAAAATCGTAAGGATAGAAAAGGCTCAGTCACAGGGAAGAATCAGGGCGAATACAGTTTATGCCCGTCTGCTTGACGCGGCGAAGAGACTTCTTTCCCTCGTTCAGCGTTCAAAGGAAATGCCGAATAAGGATATGGCAAAATTTGCCGACCAGATAACCTCGCTTTGCGATAAAATGGATTCGAAAAGATAATAATACGAATAATATAAAAGGTCCCGAGGAAGAAATTTCTTCCTCGGGACCTTTCGGTATTTATTTTTTTTACTTAAAAACCTCTGTTTTAGTCGCTTTTAAGCAGTCTGATTAAGTACGGAAGCTCTTCTTCAAAATCAACTCCGTATCTTGAGTCGGGGGTTACCTCAAGCGTCCGCTTTATGGCTTTAACCGTAAATTTCTCCGCAATTTCAGCGGATTTTAAAAGGTTCTTGCCTTTTGTCATTGCGGCTGTAAGAACGCTTGCGAAAACATCGCCTGTTCCGTGAAACGCCGCGTTTATCCTGCGGCTTAAAATATAGCTTTCGTCTTTTCCGTCAAAGCAGGCAACACCGGTTTTCTCCTCGTCAAAGCTTACTCCCGTAAGAACGATTTTAGCGTTTGTTAAGCTTTTAAGCCTTTTTAAAAGCTTGTTTATATATTCTTTTTTAAAGGGCGGTTTTAAATATTCGGTCTGAGTTAAAAAGCATGCCTCGGTGATATTAGGCGTTATAATATCCGCAATCAAGCATAGCTTTTTCATAAATTCGGGAAAATCCGCGTCAAATCCGCCGTAAAGCTTTCCGAAATCCGCCATAACGGGGTCGACCAAAAGCAAAGAGCTTTCTTTTCTTATGATTTTTTGCGCTTCTTTTACGATTTCAACCTGCTCTTTTGAACCTAAATATCCGGTATAGACCGTATCCGCCTGTATCTTTTCGCTTTCCCAGTGCTTTGCAATCGGCAGAATGTTTTCGG
>ERZ808242.572-NODE-572-length-26181-cov-5.908482_pt1 | contig 26181 bp, 22 predicted proteins | sample MGYA00521244_ERZ808242 | MGnify/ENA primary metagenome ERZ808242 (study PRJEB31516, sample SAMN03275573) | gut metagenome | biome: mammalia-associated habitat; material: feces | host: Papio cynocephalus | place: Kenya | collected 2012-07-27 ... | reverse complement strand
CCTCTCAAGGAAGGGATGGTCGTGCACATAGGGCACTGGATGCAGATGGTCCCCTGCCGCATAGCCTCCGTCGACGACGGCTCCGACTTCAGGTCGGCACATGTCGTCTTCGAGCTCGAGTCGGACATCATCCACAAGCCCGGCGACAAGGCCACGATCATGTACCTCGAGGGCGGGAAACTCCGCGTCGCGGGCTCCGTCGTCCTCGAGTGAAATACCTTCCCCGTCCGCAAGGACGGGGCCTTATCAAACCGAGGGGGGCCTCCTCCTTCCGCACTTGGGACACACCCCGTCGTTCCCGAAAGGCATCCCGCAGGCAGAGCAGATGCCCTGGTATATCTCCATGTATTGGCTCGTCGGCGACGGCCTGGCATACACCAAGGCGAAGATGATCAGGAAGAGCATCAGGCCGGACGACAGCATCCCCATCGCCATCATTCCGACCTGATCGTCGGGATTCTCCGAGTAGAACCATACGGCGAACGCCAGGCCCGTCATCAGGACAGCAGTCACTGCGATTCCTATCGCAGCCATAGTCCTCTTCTTCATGGAGCATATATCCATCTGCCGATATTTCTCCATTGCCGACGACTGGACCCCTTAGAACAAGCAATCGCACATTTTAAGTAGATTCGAACATAACGTGAATCAACCGTGCTATGTGATAGCACATATCAGAGGTCCGAATTATGGCGTTCTGGAACGAGAAGATCGAAACGATGCCCCGCGAAGAGCTGGAGAAGCTCCAGCTGAGCCTCCTCAAAGCCAAGGTCCGCGAGATGTACGACAGGTCTGAGTTCTTCCACGAGAAGATGAGATCAGTCGGCATGACCCCTGATGACGTGAAGGATTTCGAGTCCTTCCGCAAGATCCCGTTCATGAAGAAGAGCGACCTGAGGGACAACTACCCCGACAAGCTCTTCACCGTCCCCTATGACGACATCTCCAGGGTCCACGTCTCCTCTGGAACCACCGGAAGGCCTACAGTCGTCGGATACACCAAGAACGACCTCGACAACTGGACGGAGTCCCTCGCCAGAGGGATGACATCGTTCGGAATGACCCGCAAGGACATGCTCCAGAACTTCCACGGATACGGCCTCTTCACCGGCGGCCTCGGAGTCCACTACGGAGCCGAGAAGGTGGGAGCCACCGTTCTGCCCATAAGCACCGGCAACACGGAGAGGCAGATCCAGCTCATGCAGGACCTTCCCGTCACGGTATGGGCCGGCACCCCCTCGTACATGTTCCATATCGCCGACACCTGCGACAGGCTCGGAATCGACATAAGGAAGGATACCAAGGTCAGAATGGCCATAGCCGGAGGCGAACCCTGGTCGGAGAGTATGAGGTGCAAGCTTCAGGACAGAACCGGAGTGAGAGTGCACAACTGCTACGGCGCCAGCGAGATGTCGGGACCCATGTTCCTCGAATGCTCCGAGCAGTGCGGACTGCACATCTGGGCGGACCTCGCCTATGTGGAGATCCTCGACAAGAACGGGGAGCCCTGCGCCGAGGGCGAGAGAGGGGAGATCGTCGTAACGATGCTTCAGAAGGAGGCATTCCCTCTGATCAGGTACAAGATGAACGACATCTCGTCCATCACCTGGGAGAAATGCGCCTGCGGAAGGACGCATCCCCGTCTCTCCAGGATATCCGGAAGGACCGATGACATGCTCGTCGTCCGCGGAGTCAACGTCTTCCCTTCCCAGATCGAGAGCGTGATAGGGGAGCTGCCCTTCCTGTCCCCGTTCTACCACATAACCCTGGAGAACAAGAACTACATGGACTCCATGGTCGTCGAGGTGGAGCTCAACGAGGAGTCCCTCACCGAGGACATGAACAAGCTGAACGAGATGTCCAGGACCCTTGCTTCGAGGCTCAAGAGCGTCCTCAACATCAAGGCGGACGTGAAGCTGGCCCTGCCCGGAACCCTTCAGAGGTTCGAAGGCAAGGCCAAGCATGTGACGGACAACCGCTCCTACGAATGAGGTTCGGAGGGAGGGCCGGCGTGCCCTCCCTGTTCCGAATCCCCCTTCAGCCTCTGCGATTCCCTCGAGGTGACGAACCAGTCGTCGACTGAATCGCTGTTCTCGGAGAAGGGATACACGGATCCCCCGTACATATGGCCCGGATCCCCGAAGCCGCCGTACACATCCTCCTCCATCCTGCAGAGCGATTCGGCGACGAGACAACCTATGCTCGTGAGCTCCAGCTCCGTCCTCCGCCCGACGACCTCCGATGAAAGGAACCCCAGATCGACGAGCCTGTCTATCTTCTGACCCATCCGGGGGTTGGTGGACACGGCTCTGGCGAGCTCGGTCTTGCATAGCCTGCCTCTGAGATACAGGCAGGCGAGAAGGCTCGTCGTATGGCGGTCCTCTATGACGTCGCTTATCCTTAGGAATGTCATATCTGAAGAACGCCGGTTATAGGTATTAATACAATAGTATATGTTTATTAGAGTAACAAGGGGTTTGGGAAGGCCCCCGAAGGGGCCTTGGAGAATCACTCCTGGGAGGAAGGCTGCCCCGGGGCGGGAACGGCCTCGTCGTCGAAGGTGTTGTTTCCGGACATCATGTCCTCGTAGAGCAGGAAGAGCTCGCTCTGGGTGAGACTGCGGTGCATCTGGCTGGAAGCCCTCCTGACAAGGGAGAGAAGATTCTCGGCGTCGTTCCTGCTGATCTCGATTCCCATGTCGCCCATGGCCGCCACGATGGTGTTCCTGACGGAGTGCTTGCCGATGACCAGGGACCTCTCCATTCCGACCTCCTTGGGGTCGTATGGCTCGGTGACAGAGGGGTTGTTGAAGATGCCGGTCTCCTGAGCGAAGCACTTCGGGCCGATGATGGGCTTGCTGGACCATATTGGGATCCCGGATGCGGTGGAAACGGAATCCGCGACGCCGCGCAGCTTGGTGGTGTCTACTCCGGTTTCGAGCTTGAGCATGTGCTTCGACATCATGACGACCTCTTCCAGAGGAGCGCATCCGGCCCTCTGGCCGATCCCCATCGCGGTGACCCTTGCGAAGCGGGCTCCGGCGTTGATCGCCGCGAATGTGTTGGCGGTGGCCATGCCGAAATCGTTGCGGGAGATTATCTCGACGTCTATCCCTGCGATCTGCCTGAGCATCTTGATGCGCTCCTGGCAGGTGAAGGGGTCCTCCACTCCGGTGCTGTCGGCGTATCCGAACCTGCTCGCCCCGGCCGCCTTGGCGGCCTTCGCGAAGTCGATGAGGAACCCCAGATCGGCACGGGAGGCATCCTCGGCGACACAGCTGATATAGAGTCCGTGCTCCGCGGCGTAGACTGCAGACTCGTAGATCTTCTCGAGAACCCAGTTCTGATCCTTGTTGAGGATGTTGGCGATCTGGAGATCCGAGGACTGGATCGAGATGGAAACAGAATCCACATCGCAGTCCAGACTGGCGTTGATGTCGGCCAGGTCCGCCCTGACGCTCGCCATGACGGATGCTCCGAGGCCCATATGGGCGATGTGCTTGACCGAGGTCTTCTCCTCAGCCCCGATCATCGGCATCCCGGCCTCGATCTGGGGGACTCCGGCATCGTCCAGAAGCTGGGCGATCCTGTACTTTTCGATGTTGGAGAAGACGGCTCCAGCGGCCTGCTCGCCGGCGCAAAGGGTGGAGTCGCAGATACAGAGCGGTGCGTTCAGACGTTCAACTACCTCAGTCTTGGTTTTCATATGCATCCCATCCGTGGACCGGCCAAGCATCGGGCGGATCCACGCCTACGGGTGCATGCGCACTCGCGTATATAATACAGGTCCGAGACGCGCAAACAGACTTCCTCCGACCTCCAAACGGTCGTCGGGCGAGCTTGTATCTCAGAATGGCGCCCATTCCGCCGAGAGCGGCAAGGGTCCTCCCCCCGTCGTGCTGGCTAGAGACGACTATAACCTTCCCTTTCTGGGATTCCACGGCGCGGACGACATCGTCGAGGTCCTGGTCCCTCACCTTGGAATCGAGAAGCAGCAGCGTATCCACCGCTCCTGCCAGGGCTGCGCTCCTGACCTCTTCGGTTCCGTACGTGCCCAGCCCGTCCGGTTTCGATATCTCCGCCATGAGCTTCTCGACGGCCTCGATCTCCGTCCCTACGGCCGAATCCCTGAGGACATCGGCGCCCATCCCCGTCTTGAGCAGCTCGTTGATCCCGGCCATTCCGCACTGCCCCGTATGGTAGACATACATCTTCCCGAACACATCCGGCCTGGACTTCTTGAGATCGTCGGCGAGGGTCTCCTTCTCGAATCCCGGACCTAGAAGCACAAGCGGGGTGTTAGGCTCCATTATCGGGACGAGCTTCTCGGCTATTTCCCCGTGATACGTGTCGGACTGGGGCTTCTCGGCATACTGCTTGCCGGATCTCCCCGATCTTATGGTCACGATCTCCTTGAGACCGTACTGCCTCTGGACGGCCACGGTCGCATCGTCCTGATCGAGGGAGACGAACACTATGCGGGGCTTCTTGGAATCCGATACCGCCCTGTCGAGCCTCTCGAGCTGCGTCTCCCGCCAATGGCGCTTCTCTATCGTCAGAGAGTCGCCGTTCTCGAGTATCAGGGTGTGGTGCTGCCCTATGTCCTGAGGACCGGCCTCGATGGTTCCCAGCAGCTTGAGCCTGAGGTCGTCCGCCGAGAATTCGATCTTCTCTATGCGCACCCCGAGGGTCATCCTCTTCTTCTCCGACCTCTCGGCGCGGAGCTTGTCGGCCGACTTCTCCTCGCGGCGGGTGGTGGAAGCTGTGACCAGATCCCCCACTTCTATGACGTTGTACAGGTGCCAGATATCCTCATCCGTCTCGATAAGCACCTTGATTCCGCCCGACGATGGGTCCCTGCCCAGTATGCGCATGCCGACGTGCAGTGATTACTAAGTCATAATATCCGCGCATCGATCCGGCACGCGTTCAGTGCATGCGTCCGATATTTGTCCAACATCCGACATGTCTCAATTTCGAGTGTCCCCCGTGTGTCCAAGATAATATATACGGAACCAGAATCTGAGAATTCCCCGATGGCACGCGGTTATTTGGTCCTCGAGGACGGGACAGTGTTTGAAGGGAATCTTTTCGGAAGCGACAGAGTCACCGAGGGAGAGGTGGTCTTCGCCACCGGGATGAGCGGATATCAGGAGAGCCTGACCGATCCGTCCTACAGCGGACAGATTCTTGTCATGACCTACCCTCTGATCGGCAACTACGGAATCAGCGACGACTTCTACCAGTCCGACAGCGTCCATGTGCGCGGACTCGTCGTCAGGGAATACTGCACCGAGCCTTCCCCCATGTACGGGGGAAGAACGCTGGACGACTTCCTCAAGCAGTACGACGTACCCGCCATTTCTGGAATAGATACACGCGAGCTGGTAATCAAGATAAGGACCGGAGGGACCGTCAAGGGGGCCATCACCTCGGACGGATCAGACCTGGACGGAGTGGCCGAGAGGCTCAGGCGCATGCCCGCTCCCTCTGAGAGCAACCTCGTTGCGGACGTCTCCTGCAAGTCCATCACCCGCGAGGACACCGGGCACGAGATCACCGTGGGGATGATCGACTGCGGAGCGAAGGCAGGAATCCCCAGGGATCTGAAGGCGAGGTTCAACCTCGTGACCTTCCCCTACGACACGCCTGCGGATGTCATCCTCGAATCGGGCGTCAAGGGAGTCCTCATATCCAACGGCCCGGGGGATCCGTCCCATCCCGACATCGTGGCCACCACCGTCAGGACCATCAGGGACCTCTCCTCGCAGATGCCCATGTTCGGCATCTGCTACGGAAGCCAGCTCATCGGGATAGCGATGGGCGGCTCCACCTACAAGCTCAAATTCGGCCACAGGGGCTGCAACCAGCCCGTGAAGTACGGGGACCGCGTCTACATAACCTCGCAGAACCACGGCTTCGCCGTCGACGAGAACAGCCTCGAAGGCACCGGCCTCATAGTAGACCAGGTCAACGTCAACGACGGCTCCGTCGAAGGCGTGAGGCACAGGGACCTGCCCATTTTCACTTCGCAGTACCACCCCGAGGCCTCTCCGGGCCCATGGGACACTTCGTTCCTCTTCGACAAGTTCGGAAAGATGATCAAGGAGGGAAGGCTATGAGGAAGGACTACAACAAGCTGCTCGTCATCGGATCCGGTCCGATAGTCATCGGCCAGGCCGCGGAATTCGACTTCTCCGGCTCTCAGGCATGCCGCTCACTCCGCGAGGAGGGGTACAAGACCGTGCTGGTCAACTCCAACCCCGCCACGATCCAGACCGATCCCGACACCGCGGACAGCGTCTACATCGAGCCCCTCGACGCGGCCAACGTCGCGAAGATCATCGAAAGGGAGGGCGTGGACGGAGTCGTGTCCGGAATGGGAGGACAGACCGCCCTGAACATCTGCTCCGAGCTCGCGGACTCCGGAGAGCTGAAGAGACTGGGCGCGGAACTCGTCGGAACCCAGCCCGAGGCCATCGCCATGTCCGAGGACAGAGAGCTGTTCAAGGAGACCATGGAGCGCATCGGCGAGCCCGTTCCCGTCTCGAGAAGCGTCAACTCCATCGAGGAGGCCAAGGAGGCCGTCAAGATCATCGGAAGGTACCCTGTCCTCGTCAGACCCGCGTACACCCTCGGAGGAACCGGAGGCGGCATCGCCTACAACGAGGAGGAGCTCGAGGACATCTGCGCCCGCGGTCTCGCATACTCGAGGATCCACCAGGTCCTGATCGAGGAGAGCGTCCTCGGGTGGAAGGAGTACGAGTACGAGGTCATGAGGGACGCCAACGACAACTGCATCATCATATGCAACATGGAGAACCTCGACGCGATGGGCATACACACCGGAGAGAGCATTGTCGTCGCGCCGTGCCTCACCCTATCCGACAGGGACCATCAGCGCCTCAGGACCTCTGCGCTCAAGGTAATCCGTGCCCTCGGGATCGAGGGAGGATGCAACGTCCAGTTCGCCTTCAACCCCGCCAACGGGGACTACCGTCTCATCGAGGTCAACCCCAGGGTCTCCAGATCCTCCGCGCTAGCATCCAAGGCCACGGGATACCCCATCGCAAGGGTGGCGACCAAGATCGCCGTCGGCTACACGCTCGACGAGATCCCCAACAAGATCACCGGAACCACCTATGCGGCATTCGAGCCTTCCATCGACTACGTCGTCGTGAAGATCCCCCGCTGGCCCTTCGACAAGTTCCGCACCGTGGACCGCCACCTCGGAACGCAGATGAAGAGCACCGGCGAGATCATGTCCATCGGAAGGACCTTCGAGGAGGCCCTCCTCAAGGGTCTGCGCTCGCTAGAGATCGGAGTCAAAGGCCTCGACAGGATCGAGATGACCGACGATGAGATCGAGCAGGAGCTCGTCCACGCTACCGACAGGCGCATCTTCGCGATAGGCGAGGCGCTCAGGAGAGGCTGGTCCGTCGACAAGGTCGCAGATCTAGCCAAATGGGACGTCTTCTACGTGAAGAAGATCCGCAACATAATAGAGATGGAGAAGAGGCTCGCTGGCGATCTCGACACGGAGACGCTCCGCGAAGCCAAGTTCATGGGATTCTCCGACGAGACCATCGCCGAGATCCGCGGAGCGGACTCCCTGGAGATAAGGAACCTCCGCTCCTCCCAGGGGATAAAGCCCGTATACAAGATGGTCGACACCTGCGCCGCCGAGTTCGCGGCCGAGACCCCGTACTTCTACAGCACCTACGGAAGGTCCACCGAGGTCCTCCCCCAGGACGGGAAGAAGAAGGTCGTCCTCATCGGCGCTGGACCTATAAGGATCGGACAGGGGATAGAGTTCGACTACTGCTGCGTCCACGGAGTCATGGCTCTCCAGGAGGAGGGCGTGGACGCGGTCATCGTCAACAACAACCCCGAGACCGTATCTACCGACTACGACATCTCCGACCGCCTGTACTTCGAGCCTCTCACTCTCGGAGACGTCCTGAACGTCATCGAGGCGGAGCAGGCCGACGGCGTCATCGTGCAGTACGGAGGCCAGACCTCCGTCAACCTCGCAGTGGACCTCGAGAGGGCCCTCAAGGGAACCAAGACCAGGATCCTCGGTACCAGCCCCGACAAGATGGATGTGGCCGAGGACAGGAGGAGGTTCTCCGCCCTCATGGACCAGCTGGGGATCAAGCAGCCGGCATCCGGAACAGGATACTCGTTCGAGGAGGCCAGGGACATCGCCGAAGGCATCGGCTATCCCGTCCTGGTCCGCCCGTCCTACGTTCTCGGAGGAAGGGCGATGGAGATCGTCTACTCCACCGACGAGCTCAAGACGTACGTCGAGACCGCCGTCAAGGTCTCCCGCAACCACCCCATACTGATCGACAAGTACCTCACCGAAGCCATCGAGATCGATGTCGACTGCATCTGCGACGGCACAGACGTGTACATCGGCGGAATAATGGAGCATGTGGAGTACGCCGGATGCCACTCCGGAGACGCCACCATGGTCCTGCCTCCGTTCACCCTGGAGCAGAAGACCATCGACGAGATCGTCGACATCACGAGGAAGGTCGCCCTCGCCCTGGAGATCAAAGGGCTGATGAACCTCCAGCTCGCGGTCAAGGACGGACAGGTCTTCATGATAGAGGCCAACCCCCGCGCTTCGAGGACCGTGCCCTTCATCTCCAAGGCCACCGGAATCCCTCTTGCGAAGATCGGAGTCAAGATCATGCTGGGAAGGACGCTCAAGGAGTTCGGCCTCAGCGGCTACCGCCCGATAGACCACTTCGCTGTGAAGGCATCCGTGTTCCCGTTCCTCAAGCTCCCCGGCGTGGACTCCATCCTGACGCCCGAGATGAAGAGCACCGGAGAGGTCATGGGAATCGACGAGGACTTCTACACCGCCTGCTACAAGGCGCTCATCGCCGCAGGCAACAAGCTCCCTCTCGAGGGGGGCGTCTACATCACCGTCAACGACAACGACAAGCCCCGCATCCTAGGGCCTGCGAAGGAGCTCAAGGATATGGGATTCACAATCTACGCCACCAAGGGCACGTCCACGTACCTCAGGGAGCACGGGATCGACAACATCCCCGTATTCAGGCTCGACGAGAATCAGAAGCCCAACGCAATCGGCCTGATGAGGGACGGCAAGATCAACCTGGTCATCAACACCCCCACGCAGAAGTCCGGAGCGATACGCGACGGATATACGATGAGGAGGCTCGCCGTCGAGCTCGAGATCCCGTTCCTCACAACCGTGCAGGGCGCGCAGATAGCCGTCGGTGCCATCAAGGTAGCTAGATCCGGAGCCCTCGGCGTAAGGAGCATGAAGGACTTCCACGGCCTCAGGGACTGATTCCCCCGGCTCCCGGAAGCCTTCTCCGAGGTTTCGGAGGTTAAAAACCGGGATAGACATTTGTCTATTCCTTTTTTCCTTTCCTATCCTTCCATCTGTTCTTCAACGATGTACCTATTTATTCATTCAAACATGTGCAAAACGGGTACCCAACTCATTTAATACAGGTAGTTGAATCCAAAAAGCAAGGACATAACCTGTCCCAAGGTGTGCTTAATGGCAATTACCAACAGCTATCTGAAAACAGTCTACGAGGGTCTCGCTCAGCGCAACCCCGAGCAGAAGGAGTTCCTCCAGGCGGTCGAGGAGGTCCTCGAGTCCCTCCAGCCCGTCGTCGAGGCCAGGCCCGAGATCCAGGCCAACGGAATCATCGAGAGGCTCGTCGAGCCCGAGAGGATCGTCATGTTCAGGGTCCCCTGGGTCGACGACCAGGGCAAGGTCCAGGTCAACCGCGGATACCGTGTCCAGTTCAACTCGGCCATCGGACCCTACAAGGGCGGCCTGAGGCTGCACCCCTCCGTCAACCTCTCCATCCTCAAATTCCTCGGATTCGAGCAGATCTTCAAGAACAGCCTCACCACCCTCCCCATAGGAGGAGGAAAGGGAGGATCCGACTTCGACCCCAAGGGCAAGTCCGACAACGAGGTCATGCGCTTCTGCCAGTCCTTCATGACCGAGCTCCAGAGGCACATCGGACCCGACACCGACGTCCCCGCAGGAGACATCGGAGTTGGCGGCAGAGAGATCGGATACATGTTCGGCCAGTACAAGAGGCTCAGAAACGAGTTCACCGGCGTTCTCACCGGAAAGGCGATCGGCTCCGGCGGATCCCTCGCCAGGACCGAGGCCACCGGATACGGGCTGTGCTACTTCACCGACGAGATGCTCAAGGCCGCCGGCAAGTCCTTCGAGGGCAAGACCGTCGTCATCTCCGGATCCGGAAACGTCGCCATCTACGCGACCCAGAAGGCCACCCAGCTCGGTGCCAAGGTCGTCGCCCTGTCCGACTCCAACGGATACATCTACGACCCCAACGGAATCGACTACAAGGTCATCCAGGAGATCAAGGAGGTCAAGAGGGCCAGGATAAAGACCTACCTCGACTACGTCCCCTCCGCCAAGTACACCGAGGGATGCAAGGGCATCTGGACGATCCCCTGCGACATCGCACTCCCCTGCGCCACCCAGAACGAGCTGGACGAGGAGAGCGCCAAGATCCTCATCAAGAACGGATGCTTCGCCGTCGCCGAGGGAGCCAACATGCCCAGCACCCCGGGCGCCATCGCCCAGTTCCAGGGAGCAGGCGTCCTCTTCGGTCCCGCCAAGGCCGCCAACGCCGGCGGTGTCGCCACCTCCGCTCTGGAGATGTGCCAGAACAGCGCCAGGCTCTCCTGGTCCTTCGAGGAGGTCGACTCCAAGCTCCACGAGATCATGAAGACGATCTACAAGGAGGCTTCCGAGGCCGCCAAGAGGTACGGCATGGAGGGCAACCTCGTCGCCGGAGCCAACATCGCCGGATTCGAGAAGGTCGCCAACGCCATGCTCTGGCAGGGCGTGTCCTACTGATCCAAACCGGGAGGGGCCTCCCCTCCCATTCCTTCTTACATCGTATTTCCGAATCGCGCAGACGGATGCGCGTATCCGTATCTCGAAGCGTTGCGACGCAGCGCGACCATCGTCAGGACGAAAGTCGCGACCTCCGTCACGGGGACGGCGAACCAGATCGCATCCACGCCGAATGCCATCGGTAGGATCACGATGAGCGGAGCGAGCAGCAGCAGACTGCGAACGCCCGATATAGCCGCCGAAAGGACCCCGTTCGAGAGCGACGTGAACAGGGACGAGGCATATACGTTAAGCCCCATGAACAGGAATGCAACGGCGTACACTCTGGCGCCGAAGACGGCCATCTCCGTCGCAGTCTCGTTCCCCGATACGAACAGACCGACGATCTGATCGGCGAAGACCTCAACCAGCAGGAACACCGCAAGGGACAGCACCATCACGAACCTCAGACTGAATCCGAAGAGCCCGGCCATCCTCTCCCTGTCGTCAGCTCCGTGATCGTACGACATGATCGGAGCCACTCCGGATGAGTATCCGAGGATCGCCGCCAGCGATAGGAACTCGACGTACATCATGACGGTTATCGCGGATACGCCGTCGGGACCGACGTATCTCATCATCATGATGTTGAACAGGAACGTGGTGATGGCTCCGGACAGGTTCGAAGCCATCTCCGATGCGCCGTTGGTGCACGTCGGCAGTATGACCGACGACCTTATGCGGCAGATCCTCAGCGGAAGCTCCGAACGCCTCGAGAACACCACCGTCGATGCGATGAGCAGCGCCGTGGTCGACCCCAGCCCGCTGGCGAGGGATGCTCCGGCCATGCCCCATTCCAGCAGGTCCATGAAGGCCCAGTCGAGAAGCATGTTCAGGCATCCGTTGGATACCGAGGCTATGAGCGCCACATGGGGCTTCCTCAGCACTATGAGGAATCCCATCACGAGGAACTGCATCATTATAATCGGGATGAAAGGGACCAGGACGTTCCAGTACTCCAAGGCGAGAGGCTTCAGCGTCTCGTCGGCTCCCAGCAGCTCCACTATGCCGTCCGCGAATACGAGGGCGACAGCCGCTACGACCAGCGAGATCAGGAAGACGGTCAGGACCATCTGGGAGAAGGCCGATGCCGCATCCTCCCTCCTTCCGCGGCCCATGAGATTCGCCACGAAGGCGCTTCCGCCGGCCGAGAACATGAACGCCACCGCACCCAGTATGTTGAACGCGGGAACGGTCAGATTGAGGGCGGCGAGCGAATCGGATCCGAGCCAGTTGGCCACGAACAGACCGTCCACTATCGTGTACGAGGAGATGAACAGCATCGACAGCATCGAAGGAAGCGCGAAGCGCAGTATCCTCCTGCCGCCGGATACCGATCCCAGATCCTCCTCGTCCATGGGCGGGCATCATGGAGCCTCTAGATATAATGTGGAGAAGGAAGATGAGACGATCAGGCAGAGAGCCTGAACTGCTCTATGTCCTTGCGTCCGAGAGAGCCGCGGTACTCCATCAGACTCTCCTTCTTGTAAACCTTCGTGACATCCGTGAGGACATACACCGAGGCGCTGGCGAATCCGGCAAGGGAGGGCTCGATGAGCTTGACGCACTTGTGCTTGCCCGGCTCCCTCGTGACGGTCCAAACGGTAACGAAGTCGCCCTTCATCTCCTTGATGAGGACCATGGTGTTCTTCTGACCGGTCTGGAGCTTCGCATCGTTTATCCTGTAGACGTCGCCGATCCTGCAGCGGTTGTGCTTGACTGGAGGGCGGATGTATCCGAGCTCGTCGCGTACCGGACCCTGGGACTCGACGCGGGATTTGGAGCGGGGGACGTTCCCTTCCGAGGATCTCGATTCCACGAAGGCCTTGACCTCCGCATCCCCGGAAGATGCCATCCTGCGGAGGGCCTCCATGGACTCGGGCAGCTTGGAAGACCTCATCAGCCATTTCCTGGCTTCCTCCGGATCCGTTTTTAGCAGGGCCAGCCCAAGGGCGCTCTGCGCCTTGATGTCCTCGTACTCGGCCTTCTTCCTCAGCTGGGCTATCGAGACGGCATCGCCGGCCTTGGCCTTCTCAGCCGTCTGCTCGGGCGTCTCCTTCTTCGGAGGCTCCGGCATCTTGACGATGCGGGTCGCGGGCTTGGGAGGCTCCTTGACCGTCTTCAGAACACGCTTCGCATCGGGGTCCGTACGAGCCAGGGCCTTCAGGGATTCGTAGGCTGCATGATTCCCCTCGTCTATCTCGCGGGTCAGCTTGATGATGCGTAGCGAAACGGCCATACCGGCGGGCACACCATCCCATTATACGGATTTTTCCACCCGGCCGAGATGCAGACTCCTTGGACGAGCTCGATTTATAGGCGGTGCTCCGATTCTCCCATATGAACGATTTCAAGAAGATATGCAGGATGCTCGAGGACCTGGACGACGACTCCTACCGCGATCTCCTCGCCCGCAAATCCGCGGATGTTCTCGTGGGCCTCTCCGGGATAACGGAGAACGGCCTGGCCGGGATATCCGTGTTCGCCGATTTCGTCCTCTGCGCCGTCGCCGCGGACGGGAAGCTCACCGAGGAGGAATATCTCCTGCTCAAGCCCACCCTCGATCTGGCGCTCGGAGCCGATACAACGTTCGAGGATGCCAAGAAGGTGTTCTACTCCGCTGGACTGGACAAGCCCAAGGACTACAAGAAGACCATGGACCTCATGGTCGACATGCTCGGCCTGGTCTCCCCCGAACTCAAGGAGGACATCGTCGTGCTCTGTCTCCTGGTATGCGCTGTGGACGGGAAAGTCTCCCGCAAGGAGAGGAAGTGGATAGAGAAGCTCGTCGAGTGATCGCAATGCAGGGGCAGAAATCTCATCAGGAGATAAAGGTCAGTCCGGAGATAAGAGAATACAACTTCGACGAGGAAGGATGCGAAGAAGTCCGGCTAGACCGCCTCGGTTCAGATTGGCCTGTCGTATACATCATATCCAATGACAGAGAGGCCTATATCGGGGAGACATGCAGCATCCACAACCGCATGAAGCAGCATCTCTCCAACCCCGCCCGCCAGGGATTGAAGAGAATCGATATAGTGTACGATGAGCAGGCCAACAAATCCGCAACCTTGGATATAGAGCAGTCCCTGATACGTCTCTGCGGAGCCGATGATCGCTTCACCCTTCAGAATCTCAATGCCGGCCAATCTGCCAGTCACAACTACTACCAGCGGGAGATGTACAAGAGGCTCCTGCCCGACATATGGCAGGAGTTGCTGAACCACGAACTCGCAAACAAGAGGTACGAAGAGATCGTCAATTCAGATCTCTTCAAGTACTCCCCCTTCACAGCGCTAACGCAGGAGCAGAGCGACATCTCCTATGAAATCCTCGATGACATCGCGGACTGCTTCTCGAAGGGAAGGAATGGAGTCTTCGTGGTAAGAGGGTCAGCCGGCACAGGGAAGACGGTATTGGCCATGAGCCTTATTCTGAGCCTTGCAAACGCGGGAAGGAGCGACGTCGATTCGGCCCGCGACATCTCTGAATTCACTGACGAGGACCTCATCGTTCACGACCTGGCATCAGCTCTCAAAAAGAATGGGCCGATGAAAATCGGCCTGGTGGTCCCCATGACTTCCCTCCGGATGACACTAGGCAAGGTTTTCAAGAATACTCCTGGGCTGTTTCAAGGCATGGTTATCGGTCCAAGCGATGTTACTAAAAAGAACTACGACATCCTCATCGTCGATGAAAGCCACCGTCTGGCGAGACGTCAGAACCTTAGCTCATACGGGGCTTTTGACAATACCAGCAAATTAATCGGAATGAATCCCAAATCGACGACTCAACTGGATTGGGTGCTCAAGAGTTGCAGATATTGTGTTTTATTCTACGATTCGGACCAGACAGTCAAAGGTTCAGACATAACAGATGCGCAATTCAGAGAGGCTGTGGGCAGCCATAGGGAGGCCGTGCTCCACACGCAGCTCAGATGCCTGGGCGGCGGCAGCTATACGGACTATGTCCGCAGGATCCTCTCCTGCACCCAGGACACCCGTGAGAAAATGGAGGATTACGACCTGAGAATCTTCGACGATGTCGGCCGGATGACGGACTCGATCAAAACCCTCGACAAAGCAATGGGCTTGTGCAGGAACGTCGCCGGATACTCTTGGGAATGGAAAACAAAAGGGATGAGCCGCAAAGATGCCGAAAGCAAAGACATCTACGATATCGAGATCGAGGGATACAGATACATTTGGAATATGAGCAACAAAGAATGGATCCTTAGAGAAGGTTCTGTGGATGAGATCGGATGCATACACACCACGCAGGGCTACGACCTGAACTATGTAGGCGTCATATTCGGACGCGAAATCGATTACGATCCGGCGTCCAACAGGATTACTGTCGATCTGAAACTCCTATTCGACAAGAAGGTCAAGAGCGGATGCGATGCAGAGGCCGTTCGCAGGTACGTCATCAATTCTTACCGTGTGATGCTCACCAGAGGCATCAGAGGATGCTATGTCTACGCGTGCAACGAGAATCTGGCAGCGTATCTTCGCAGATTCATGGATCCGGACGGAAGCCGACGATGACAGTAGACTACAGAGCCATGCTGCAGTCGGCTGCAGAGAGCACGCTTGCAGAATTCAACTCCAAGCTCGTCCCGGGAAAAGAGAGGATCCTCGGTGTGAGAATGCCCGTGATAAGGCGCATAGCACGCGATATCATCGATGACGATTGGAGGCAGATCGCCGATTCATCCCCCGAATACCTCGAAGAGGAGATCCTCAAAGGAATCGTGATAGCCACCGCACCGATATCCGTCGAAGAGAGGATCAGCGCTTCCGAAGGATTCATCCCGACCATCGACAACTGGTCCGTCTGCGACTCGTTCAGCTGCTCCTGGAGATTTGATATGGACGAATCCCGAAAGGCATGGGATTTCCTCTCATCGTATATGGCATCCGGAAAAGAGTTCGAGATGAGAACCTCGGTAGTCTCCAGAATGTGGCTGTTCAAAGACAAAGCGAGCTGCAGATCTCTTCTAGAAGACCTCGCATCATTCGACAATCCGGGATACTATTACCGCATGGGAAGCGCCTGGGCGGTTGCGACCGTCTTCTCGGAGTACCCGGACATGGCCGAGGAGCTCTTGGCATCCAACAGGTTGGAGCCCTGGACTCACAACAAGGCTATCCAGAAGATAGGAGAGTCCCTGAAGACCTCGAAAGAGGACAGGGCCCGGCTGCGTCTGCTGAAGCGCCAGGTGCGAGCCCTCCGATTTGTTTATTATCGTTGCTCCCATTGCAAACCCCATGACAAGCGATTCAGCCGGATCTGCGAAGAACACCAGGGTGGGCCTCCTCGGAGCCTGCGGAAGGATGGGAAACCTCCTCATACGCCGCATCCTCGCCACCGAAGGGCTCGAGCTCTCCGCCGCCTTCGATCTCGTGAAGATCGGAGAGGATGTGGGAGACGCCATCGGAGTAGGGCACCTCGGAGTCCCCATATCCGACTCCAAGGACCTCGCGAAAGTTCTCAAGGAGAGCAAGACCGATGTCCTCATCGACTTCACCATCGCAGCCGCCACCGCCGTCAACGCTCCCGCAGCCGCGGCCGCAGGCGTCAACCTCATCATCGGAACCACCGGCCTCACCGCCGAGCAGAAGACGAACATCACGGACGCCGTCATCAAGAACAACGTCGCCGCCGTCATCTCGTCCAACTACTCCATCGGAGTGGGCGTGTTCTTCAAGCTCATCAGGGATGCTGCGAAGTACCTCGGCGATGCCTACGACGTCGAGATCATCGAGGCGCACCACAACCAGAAGAAGGACGCCCCCAGCGGAACCGCCATGACGGCCGCCGAGATCATCAGCGACGCCATGGGCGGCAAGGAGATCATCTACGGACGCGAGGGGATCTGCCCCCGCGGAAAGGAGATCTGCATCCATGCGATCAGAGGAGGGGACATCGTCGGTGACCACACCGTCATGTTCATCGGCAACTCCGAGCGCATCGAGATCCGCCACCAGGCCCACTCCAGGGAGATCTTCGTCGGCGGAGCCGTCATGGCAGCCAAATGGGTCGTCTCCCAGAAGAAGGGCGTCGTCTACGACATGTCCGACGTCCTGAACTGATATCTTTTACAACGCCGGCGGGTGCGGGATCCCGCTTCCGTCGGCAATCTTTATTCCGCCGATTTACCAACCGCGGGGATCACCGAAACCGCTTGGTCTCAGGCCGCAACGGTCTAAGAACGGAGCATTCGCCGCCACTCTCCAGATGTCAGGCACGCGTCCGGTCGAATGCTTTTTTTATATTGGGCAGATAGCCGTCTCAATGCACACGAACCAGTACTATGTCTCTCACCAGGCAGAGTATGAATCCTCTGCGAGGAACTACCCCCGCAAATTCCCGATCGCCCTGAAATCCGCCAAGGGCCCATGGGTCGAGGATGTGGATGGAAAAAGATACCTGGACTTCCTGAACGGCGCCGGGACGCTAGCTCTCGGACACAACGACGACGAGGTCAACGACGCTCTCGTCGATCTGATCCGGTCCGGAGCCCCGCTTCACACTCTGGACGTGTCGACCCCCATGAGGGACGAGTTCGTGAATACCCTCCTCTCGATCATCCCGGAGGAGCTGGCGTCCCGCGCCAAGGTGCAGTTCTGCTCCCCGTCCGGCACCGACGCCACCGATGCCGCCATAAAGCTGTGCAAGACCGCCACAGGCAGAGGCACCGTCATATCCTTCTCCGGAGGATACCACGGCATGGGCCAGGGACCTATGGCGCTCACCGGGAACCTGAAGGCCAAGAACCATGTGGCAAACATCATGCCGGGCGTCCAGTTCATGCCCTATCCCTACTCCTACCGCTGCCCCATGGGGATCGGAGGAGAGGCCGGCACCAAGGCCTGCATCAACTACTTCGAGAGGCTACTGAAGGACCCCGAGAGCGGAGTGACCAAACCGGCCGCCGTCATCCTGGAGGCGATCCAGGGCGAGGGCGGAGTCGTTCCCGCGCCTGCTGAGTTCCTGCAGGCGGTCAGGAGGATCACCAAGGAGCTGGGGATCCCCCTCATCTGCGATGAGATCCAGTGCGGCATGGGCCGCACCGGCAGGATCTTCGGATTCGAGCACGCCGGCATCGTCCCGGACGTCATCCTCATATCGAAGGCCGTGGGCGGCTCGCAGCCCATGTCCGTGATCGTCTACGACCAGGACCTGGACAAATGGGGTCCCGGCGCCCATGCGGGAACCTTCCGCGGCAACCAGCTGGCGATGGCCGCCGGCACCGTGGTTATGAAGAGGTTGAAGGAACCCGGATTCCTGGACGAGGTGACCAGGAAGGGCGATGCGATGATGGAGCGCATGCTGAGGCTCCAGAAGGAGGTCTCCATCATCGGGGACGTCCGCGGAAAGGGGCTGATGATCGGTATCGAGTTCATCGACCCGCACGGCCCCAGGGACCTCATGGGCGTTCCCGTTCCCGGCGGAGATATCGCCGCCATGGTGCAGAAGAGATGCTTCGAGAGCGGACTCATCATGGAGAGGGGAGGACGCGACGGCTCCGTCATGAGGTGCCTCTGCGCCCTGAACATCCCCGATGCCGACATGGACGCCGCGCTGACGATTTTCGAGAACGTGGTAAGGGAGATCGATGCAGAGCACCGCCAGTGAGCCCCTGCTGATCTCCGAGTCGAAGGACGTGCAGGAGAGGCTGGCGGAGATGCTCCGCGAGACCCTGGAATCCATCTTCCGCTCGTTCTCCGACGGGAGCGCGTTCTCCGGAATCGAGCCCCTGGAGCTCAGAGAGAAGGTAAACGGTCTCGGGTTCCTCCCCGAGCACGGCAGAGGTTTCGAGACCGTCCTGAAGGACACCGAGAACGTCATACTCCCTAACCTGCTCCGCACATGGTCCGTGGACTACATGCCGCACCTCCACTCGCCGGTTCTCACGGAGACCATCTGCTCGGAGCTGATCATCTCCTGCTTCAACGACAGCATGGACAGCTGGGACCAGGGCCCGGCCGCCACCGAGCTGGAGGAGAGCATGGTCCGCGGGCTCGCGGAGCTTTTCGGACTCCCGAACGGGTCCGACGGATGCTTCACCTCCGGCGGATCGCAGTCCAACATCACGGCCCTGATGGCCGCCCGCGACAGATTCTGCCGCGACAGGCTGGGATGGGACGTCAGGAACGACGGGCTTCCCCCCGAATTCAAGAAGCTCAGGATCTACACGTCGGAGATCTCCCACTTCTCCATGGACAAGGCGAGCCACATCCTCGGGATGGGCTACGGAGCGGTGCGCAAGATCCCCGTGGACGCGAAGTGCAGGGTGGATGTCGCAGCCTTCGAGAGGATGGTCGAGGAGGATGTCTCCGCCGGCCTGCTCCCGTTCTGCGCCGTCGCCACCTTCGGCACCACCGACTTCGGCTCGGTGGACGATGCCGCCGCCATGAGGAAGGTATGCGACCGTTACGGGATGCACCTCCACGGCGACGCCGCCTACGGCTCCGGACTCATCATGAGCGGGAAGTACCGCGACAGGATCTCCGCAGTGTCGATCTGCGACTCGATCACCGTGGACTTCCACAAGATGTTCCTCCTGCCCATCTCCTGCTCGGCGATCCTCGTCAGGGACGCGGACCTGCTGAGGTGCTTCGAATACCATGCCGACTACCTCAACCGTGTGGAGGACGAGGAGGACGGATACATCAACCTGGTAGGCAAATCCATGCAGACCACCCGCCGCTTCGATGCGCTGAAGGTGTACATGGCCTTCCAGACCAGAGGGATGGACGGATTCGGCCGCATCATCGACACCGCTGTGGAGAACGCCGCATACCTCTACGGCAGGATCTCCTCGGATGGGGACTTCATCGCCCCTGTGGAGCCGGAGATGTCCTCCGTGGTCTTCGCGCACAAGGGCGGGGACGAGCTGAACAAGAGGATCAGACGCCTCCTCCTGGCGGAGGGCACGGTCATCGGCCAGACGGTGATGGACGGGAAGGTCATGCTGAAGTTCACCCTCCTGAACCCCAACCTCACTCACGGGAAGATCGACGGGATAATCGACCGCATCAAAACACTGGCCGCCGGCCTGACAGAATGATCGAGCGGGGGGCGATGGAATATGCCATCCAACCCCGCTCGATCAAACATTAGTTTCTACAGCCTCGACTCCGACATGCTCCTGAATCCAGCCCCTGAGAGCTGTCTCTGAGAGCTGTCTCTGAACTGTCTTCGATTACGACCGGTTCGTCATTTATCCACGATCGAGTGGATGGAATCGCACTCCCTCATTCAACTCATCAACAGGTTACCCGGTTCGAGTTCAGATAGACGAAACTGGAATGACAGGTATACCGTTCTTCAGCACATATGGTTTCGACGTCGGGCACACAACGCATCTCGAGCATACAGAATCATCCTTCGGGGCAAATCTCCTCATAGCACCTGTATCCCCGATGGAGATGTCAACACCTGCTTTGCATTCGATCAAGGATAGAGAACCACCTTTTTGGATGAGCAGATCTATTTCTCCGCCGGCGGAATCGCGATTGCTCAAGAAGCTCAACAGGTCCGAGGACAATATAGCTCAGGCGTATCTATTGGGTCAGCTTTCAAGAGCCGAAGGTTATCCGGGATTCGGGAAAACTCTCATTGATGAGGCTATCAATAAAATCAGAGAAGCTCAGAAGATTGTCGGATGCAGAGTGGTCCGTATCGATTGTACCGATGAGCTCATAGGTTACTATCAGGAATACGGACTCTATTATGTCAGGAAGAATCTGCACAAGAACCTCAATCAGATGATCATGCTTCTATGACCTTTCAAGAGGCTACACTTACCGCATGTCAATTTATGTCGAATGGCGCGATTTGAGGCTCGCGCAGGTCGCTTGATGCAATAGCTTTCCGATGTGATTATGAGTAGTGGTGGACAAGGCGAGATTCGAACTCGCGACTTCTGCCTTGCGAAGGCAGCGATCTACCGGGCTGATCTACTTGCCCATAATTGAACCGGTATCCCCCAGATTTGCATCATGGATTTAAAGATTGCCACAAGGCTTCTGGCCGATCGCCGAGTTCCGGCCCACCAGATATCGATATAACGGCTGAATGCATCCACCCATCATGGTTTCGAAGGGACATGGCAAGATGCCTAGACCGATGGAAGTGTGGAGCGCCGACGTGCCCTTCGAAGGCCGTGCCGGCTCCAAAGACCGTCCCGTCGTCATTCTGGGCCGCAAAGGCGGAAGGATCGATGTCATGGCCGTGACCACGCATCCTCACGACGGCGCGTACATGCGCCCCATGGAACCGTACGAGGCGGGACTCGACTCGAGATCGCACATACGCACAGACCGCATCCTGCGCCTGGATGAATCGTCGTTGAACTACATCATGGGCGAGCTGGGCGATGACGATGCAGCGGTTCTCCGCGCCAAATACGAGAGGAGATCGGGAAGGGATGAGCGAGAACGGAGCCGCAGCCGAGATTGTATCGGCATCCACGGACAGACTATGCCTTGATATGCGCTTCCTCGCGACCGCCATACTGTCGTTGGAGAAGGAGGTGCTCGAAGGTAATGGCAAGCCCGGTTGCGACGGCTCGCGCATCGAATTTCACTCTGCCACGGTCGTTTCGGACTACAGATCCGACCGGAACAGCGTCGCCCGCCAGATTGCGCACTGCGTGCTGCACTGCCTTCTCGGCCACGTTGACCCGCAGGGCGACAGGAGCCTTTCCCTCGCCCAGGACATGATAGTCGAGTACGTCATCGATTCCATGGATACGCCCAACACCTCCGTCCCGGGGCGCGACGACCGCCTTTACGCCTGCGAGAAGTTCTTCAAGAGAGCAGGTTCCCCATCGCCGGATCTTCTGAGAAATGTTCTTTCCGACATCTCCGACTGGCAGTTCTCCCTGTATACGGGAATGTTCTCGCGCGACGACAACTCGATGCTGCCGAAGGAGGACGACGGCAGATGGAAGGAGCTTTCCCTCCAGGCTATGACAGAGGCCGAAGGGTTCATCAGGAAGGGCGAATGCGCCACCGACGGCCTGCTCGCCATACTCAGGATAAGGAACCGCAGGAGGTACGATTACAGATCGTTCCTCCGCAGGTTCATGACTCGGAAATCGGACATCCGCGAGAACATAGACGAGTTCGACCCGATCTACTATTCATACGGCCTCAGGACCTATGGAAACGTTCCGCTCATAGACTCGGTCGAATCCTCGGATTCCCGGACCGTCGATGAGTTCGTCATAGCGATAGACACGTCGGGTTCGACCATGCGCGGTCCGGTGATAGCCTTCCTCGAGGAGGCCTATGCGGTTCTCAGGCAATGCAACATCGGCCGCGGAGCGGAGCTCCACATCATCCAATGCGACGAGGAGGTCCGCTCGGACGATATCATCGGATCGGAGGCGGATCTGCGCTCGTTGATATCCCATTTCAAGCTCAGAGGAGGCAAGGGAACGGACTTCCGTCCTGTTTTCAGGTACATCGACGACCTGATGAAGGAAGGGAAGCTGAAGAATCTCAGAGGGCTCATGTACTTCACGGACGGCAGAGGGATCTACCCCGAGAAGCGCCCCCCGTACGATACCGCGTTCGTGTTCTGCGACGATTCGTACGACGATCGCGATGTGCCACCATGGGCCATGAAGCTAGTGATCGGAAGAAGCGATCTTATGAAGGAGGGAACGAAATGAACATCCAGGAGGCCAAGGACTGCATCATGGACGCCGTGTCCGCGTATCTGGAGAAGGATGCGGGAGGGAGCTATACGATTCCGAGGGCCAGGCAACGCCCCATCGTTGTCATGGGCGCCCCTGGACTGGGGAAGACCGCGATAATGTCGCAGGTGGCTGCCGAGCTCGGGATAGGATTCATCGGCTACGCGATGACCCATCATACGCGCCAATCGGCCATAGGCCTCCCGATGATCGAGACCCGCGTCTTCGGCGGGGAGGAGGTGCCCATCACCAGATACACCATGAGCGAGATCATCGCTTCGGTGTACGATGCCATCGAGAAGCAGGGTCAGAAGCAGGGCATCCTCTTCATAGACGAGGTGAACTGCGTCTCGGAGACCCTGTCCGCTGCGATGCTGGACCTCCTCCAGAACAAGAAGTTCGGACCGCACCGCATCCCGGACGGATGGGTCCTCGTGGCCGCAGGGAACCCTCCCGAGTTCAACTCCTCCGCGAGGGAGTTCGACATCGCCACCCTCGACAGGATCAGGCTCATCGAGGTCGAAGCGGATACGGAGATCTGGCTGAGATACGCCATGAGCGCGGGCATGCATGACGCGGTGGTCTACTATCTCAGGATGAAGCCGCAGAACCTCCTGACCATAGAGAACACCCCCGCAGGGCCGGAGTTCGCCACGCCGAGGGCGTGGGAGGACCTGTCCATAGTCCTGAAGGAGCACGACCGGCTGAAGCTGAACGTCGACGTCAGGCTCATATCGCAGTACATCCGCAATCCGGAGATAGCCGCCGAATTCAAGAGATACCTGGACTTTCACAGGAAGTACAGGAAGGACAACGACGTAGACGCCATCCTCGACGGCGTGCAGGATGCGGGATCGTCGCTGAAGGCCGCCGGTGCCGAGGAGAAGCTCTCCGTCATCTCTGTAATGATAGGTTCTCTGAACTCCGAGGCCGAGGAGGGGCTAGACCTGATGGACCTCGAGAAGATCGCGGAACGCATGGATCCGAACGATCCGAAGGGTTCCATCGAATCGCTTAGGAAGGAGCTGAAGGAGATGGCATCATCGAACGCCACAAGGGAGAAGACGAGAAGTGCGGCATACTGCCTCTCCGCCCTGCAGGGACTGGAAGGCTCCGCGGAGGCGTTCCGCGAGGAAGTCTCCAGGAGGAGCGCAGCGAATCATTCCGACTTCGACCGCCGCCTCGGCAACGCCATGTCGTTCATGGAGAGGACCTTCGGCACGGGGCAGGAGGCCACTACCCTCCTCTCCGGACTCCTTGGATGCTACAGCATCGTGATGTACTCCGAACCGGACGGGCCCCTGTACAGGTACAACGACGAGCTGATCGTCACCGGCAGGGACAAGCGCATAGAGGAGATGCTGGAGGGGCTGGAATGACTACGAAAGTGGATTTCACCGCCGTTGCCGGTGGATTGAGGATAACACGGATGGTCTCCACCGAAAGGACGCTTGCAGTCCCCGGATCGATAGAAGGGGTGCCTGTGGTCTCGATCGGCCCGTCCTTCCTTTCTGGCACGCCCGGCGCCGGATCCAGGACCCTGATCATCCCGGCCTCGGTGACAGAGATCGATCCCTGCGCCCTGGAGGGGACGATGGGGATCTCGACCATAGAATACGGAGGGGAGCTTACCGTGTTCGAGGGATTCAAACTGCTGAACTCCGACGACTGCACACTGAGATGCCTTCACGGAGGAAGGAGCTTCGAATTCGGCTTCATCGCCGACACCCCCATGAGCTTCCCGGAATTCGACGATGCGGTCCTGAGCCTCTGCATGAGGCTGACGCCCGAGATAGCGCTGAAGAGGCTGTCCGACCCCGTAGGTCTGACCGAGGAGAACCGCTCCAGGTACGAGCGCTTCGTATCGGACAGGATCATGCCCCGCGCAGAGCAGGCGATATCCAACTCGGACCGCGGATCGCTGAAACAGCTGTTCGATTCCGGGATGGTATCCGACGAGGATCTCAGGAAGCTGCTGGAGAGGTCCCTCAGATCCGGCCGCGTCGGCATGACGAGCGCGATAATGTCCGAGATAAGGAGAAGAACTATTGGTTGATCCGGACCGTCATCCGGTCCGGACGCCGGTCACTGTGCCGGCTCCCACTTGCATCTCACAGGGGATACGATGGCGCCCTCGGCTTTGAGCTCCTTGAACGCCTTGTCGATCTCCTTCCTGTCGATGCCGGTGGCTTTTTCGACCTCTCCGGCGCTGACCGGTTTCCCGGCCTCCTTCATGGCCTTGATGACATCATCCTTGACGGACATTTCTATCACCGTTCCCTGATTCGGCAGTCCTGATTATAAAATCTCGGATGAGCCAAATGAGAAATACGTATCATCCATCAACGCGGCATGGAGCGGCAGAGGTGCATCATCGAGAGGCTTCGCGGACAGGAGGTTCTGGTCGCATCGTTCGTCCTCGCCGCTGTCTCGATGCTCTTCGTTCCGCCCTCCGCGGAATATGCGGACTACATCGACGTGCGTACGCTATGCATCCTCGCATCTATGATGGCCGTCATCGGAGGACTGTCCAGCACAGGAGTGTTCGAAAGGCTTGCAGACAGGCTTCTGGAAGGCGGCGGGAGCGCCCGCCGCGTATGCGCTGTGCTCGTCCTGCTGCCGTTCTTCCTGTCCATGTTCATAACGAACGATGTCTCCCTCCTGACATTCGTCCCGTTCGCTCTGATCGTGTTAGGACGGTCAGGACGCATGGATCTCGCCATCCCGGTCGTCGTCCTTCAGACCGCGGCGGCCAACCTCGGCAGCGTGCTCTTCCCATTCGGGAATCCGCAGAACATCTTCATCTGCTCCAGCTACGATGCTTCGCTGGCGGACTTCCTCGCCGTGACCGCGCCGCTGGTTGCCGTGGGAACGGTTGTTCTGATCCTCCTCATGCTCCGTGCAGACGGAGGGAGCATATCATGCACATCGGAAGTCCCGCGCGGAAGGATCGATGCGAGATTCGCATGCGTCATGACCATCCTGTTCGCGCTGTGCATCGCCGCGGTCCTCAGGGTTGCTCCGTACATGCCAGTGATGATCGCCGTGATCGGCATAGTCGCATTGCTCCGCCCGAAAGTCCTCGCGAAGCTAGACTGGGGACTCATCCTGACCTTCGTGTTCCTCTTCGTGTTCACAGGGAACATCGCCCGTTCGGAATCCGTAGACGCCGTCCTGAACGGCCTGATGTCATGGGACCCCGTGACATCATCGGCACTCATCAGCCAGGTCGTCAGCAACGTCCCCGCGGCTGTGATGCTGTCGGGATTCACCTCGGACTGGCAATCGCTACTCGCAGGAGTGAACATAGGAGGCTTCGGAACCCCGATAGCCTCCATGGCCAGCGTCATCTCGCTCAGGATATACGCCGGATCGGAGGGATGCGACAAGAGGAGATACCTGGTCTACTTCACCGCGGTCAACGTGCTCATGCTCGTCGTCCTGCTCGCGGCATCCCGCCTGATCTTCCGAGATCGCTCCGGAGCGATCGTCTCCTCTTCTTCTTGGCATCGGGCTTGTAAGCCTTGAGGTACTTC
>ERZ808242.570-NODE-570-length-26202-cov-6.709527_pt1 | contig 26202 bp, 17 predicted proteins | sample MGYA00521244_ERZ808242 | MGnify/ENA primary metagenome ERZ808242 (study PRJEB31516, sample SAMN03275573) | gut metagenome | biome: mammalia-associated habitat; material: feces | host: Papio cynocephalus | place: Kenya | collected 2012-07-27 ... | reverse complement strand
GCAGCAACGGATGCAGAAATATATGCAACAACCAACACGATCAAGAAAGTTGATGGAAAATATTATTATGTGAATGCATCCGGAAAAATGGATAAAAAGACTGGCTGGAAGAAAGTTGCCGGAAAATACACTTACTATGTTGGATCGAAAAGTAATGTTACTGTAAAGATCACTAAAGGAAAATATTATAAGTGGAGTGATGGTCAGTTTAAGAAGCAGCCAGTGAAGAAGAATAGTACAAAGACCATCAAAGGTAAAGCTTTTTATGTGAATAAAAATGGGAACATTGAGAAAAAAACTGGATGGAAAAAGATAGCCGGCAAGTATGCTTACTATGTAAATGGAAATGGTGCAGTATCTGTCAAGATCACGAAAGGTGTGTACCAGAAGTGGAGTAAAACAGGTTGGAAGAAGCAGAAATTAGATAATTATGTTGGCGGAATTATTACTATCCAAAAGAAAGCGTTCTTTGTCGGTAGCGATAAGAAGATAATTCGGAAGTGTGGATGGAACACGTTTGCTTTAGGCTATTCTGCTGGTTCATCTTCAAGAGGTTACACAGGGACAGAGGGATCGGTTCTTTACTATGAGAGTGAAAAAGGTGCATACAAGATCAATGATAAGGGAGAAGTTCCAAAACGTCCAATGAAAAGTGGATGGAATGATACTGTCTTTGTAAAAAATGGTAAGGTGCAGATCAACAAGACGGTTGAGATTGATGGCTACAAGAATGTCTTTGACAAGAATGGAAAGCGTGTTGTACTGAAAGTGGAGGATGGCAATATTGTTCGTTCTGACAATGGGAAAGCTGTAGGAGCCGGTAATTACAAGATTGGTTCTGGTAACACGAAGACAACATATGTTGTCGATAATTCTGGTCAGATCAAAACCTCTGGTACAGTTAAAATCAATGGTAAAACGTACACTATTGGCAGTGATGGTAAAGTAGATGTGCAGAAGCCAAGTAACGGTGGTTCTGGTGATCAGCAGGATGACAAGAAGAACGATGATTCTGGCAATGGTAATTCAGACAGTAAGCAGCATGTGTGCAAGTGGCTGGTTGTTCTCGACAAGAATCAGAATCCGGTACAGTCAAACTACAAGAAGCACGATGCAGTTATGGGTACTGAGAATCAGCTGATTCGGGATGCGTGGGATGAACCGATATACGCAGCACGCAAGTGGCTTGTATGCAATACCTGCTCCGGTGAACTTGGAATCGATGATCAGGATTGTGCTTATGAGAATACTGCTGAATTAGATAAACATCAGGATGCTGTTCACCATGGTGGAAATCATCTGGTAAAAAAGATTATTGATTACAAGCATCACAATGCAGTCTATGCAGATGTTTCGGTAACAAAGGAAAGAGCATACGAGGAGTGGGATGAAACCTACAAGTGTACGGTGTGTGGAGATACTATGACAGTGCATGTAGTGTGTGGCGATACTGAGCAGAGATCTGGCACTTGTGCTTATATACCTAATAAGAGCGGTGATCTTGTGTGGGATGATGGTACACTCCGGCGGACTGTAAAAGCTGGGGTGCCATATGGAGTCTATGTTGATGATTCATATGATACTGCCTACTTAACCTTATTAAAGGATCATGGCATTGTTAAGTAGAACATCCAGAACCAAGAAAACTAAGAAGTACTGGAAATCATGAAATCTGCATGATATAGTATAATTAATTTAATAGATAAACATAAAACCTCTACAGAAATGTGGAGGTTTTGTCATATATAGTGAATTTAATAAAGCAGCCGAGGGGTGTTGCACCATATCCGTTCGAGTCTTGGAAGGGAGTGGTGCTATTATGAGTACATATGAAGAATTTATGGTGATACTCACCACTGCAATATTGATTGTAACGATTCTGAATCATAGAAAATAAGAAAAGAACACTTCGGTCTGCAAACGTATGAAGTGTTCTTAACTTTGTAAATGCTTGCCGGACGGATAGGCGCATCTATCGCTCGGCTGTCTTATTAAGCTCATTATAACAGATAATAGATAAAAATCAATGATTGCCTCTACAGAAATGTGGAGGTTTTTTCATGCACAAAACTGAATACAGCAAGGACGATAGTTGAAGCAGCCGGAGGGATGAAGAAGATTCCTCGAATAGGTGCTTTAACGCTCGTCCTTTTTTTATAGATAAAAATATTTTATAAGGAGGCATGCGGACATGTCGAAAATGAAAAGACAGTGGAAAAGAATTATATCCACAATCATGGCTGTACTCATGGTTATTACAGTCATTCCAAACAGTTTGAGCAGTTCATCGGCTGCTGAGACTGCCACACCGGGCGACGCTGATCAGGCAGGTTATGTCAGAATCGAAGCGAAGCTTCCGGAATCTGGAAAGAAAGGAGAGACCGATGTATCCGGTATCGTATATAACATATACGAGGATCCGGAATGTGAGAAGCCTGTAGGCTCTTTTGTATTATCTACCGATGGTAAGGCATATGTCAAGGATAATAAGCCGGTGATCTATGAAGAAGCGGAACAGATCAATAAGAAGAATCTGTCCAGTCTGGAACTTACAGTTGGAACGTATTATTACCGGATGGACGAAACGCTCTACAAGAGTGAGAAGAAAGTGTCTGATCAGGGCATCTGTTATGATGATCAGATTTATACTTTTTCTTTAACTGCTAAAGCAACTAAGAAAAAAGCTGTTGTATTAAAGCCGGAGATCACGGTCATAGAGCAGGCAGCTACACCATCTGATGCGGAAGAACCATCAACATCGGATGATGGCTTTACAGTAGTTGCAGGTTCCACGGAATCAACAGAGACAGCTACACCAAGTGATGCAAATGAGATTCACTTCAGCCCATTTGCACTGTTTCGGACTTTTGCAGTGAGAGTGGCACAGGCAGGTAACGGATACTATGCACGTCGTATAGGTAGTAGTTATTTTACTCCACAGATGAGGCTGCAGGATTCTGACGGTAAGGATATGTTCAGTGTATACTGTGGTGATCATAATAAGGATGCTGCAAATTATTATACTGCAGGCACAAATGGTGATCCGGTGACTTTGCATACATATGGAGCAAGCTCTGGTAGTCCATTATCGGCTCTTGGCAATAACAATGTCGTTAAGACATTATACTATGGCTACAAGAATGGTAACCGATTTGAAGAGATGCGTAAGAATCTGGATTATTACAGACATGGCACGGCAAATGGAAACACAGTAGTATTTGATGTTACAGACAAACCAATGCCTACAAATAAGTACAATGCTGATATACAGGTTGGAACGGTCAGTCTTACGAACAAGACGGTTGCATACACAAATGGTGCAGAGACTACAAAAGAGATCGGACCATCCGGTGATGATTATCGCTATAAGCATACTTATACCATTAGTAAAAGCCTGATTGCTGAGGCTGGCAATGGAGTCTATGATTTTGATTACGCATTCAACTCCGGTAAATTTACAAGTAAGACAAGTGCCGGATTTAGAAGAACCAATATTTACAAGGTACAGACCGGAGCAAACAGTTACATATTTAAAGTTCCAACAAGTGTTACCTGCTACACAACGGAAGATGCTGTACAGACCAAAGGCATCGCAAAATGTACATGGGCAAGCCATGCAGCTGGTAGTTCTGTAACACTTACTGGTGGTACATACTTCATGTTTGTAGCCAAAAAGACTTATGCCGGTACAAGCAGCATAAATGCAACTGCATCTAAAGATGGATTTGTTGCATACTGGGCGGTACCTGACAACAGTTCGATTCAGAACCTGTTTGGTGCTGAATTATATGAATATGCACTTGATATTGACATTGACTGGGAGAAAGAAGAACAGCCAAGTACAGGCAGATTTGAATTAACAAAGGAGCCTGCAGATGGAACGGATAACTGGAATTACAAAGTCTACAACATGGCAGGAATTCGGTATGTGATCTATTCGGATAAAGCCTGTACAACATCTGTTTCATCGGCTAAAAATTACAAGCGTTCAGATGGAGTGCCGGTTGGAAGTGCCACACAGATTGTTCTTTCTTACAATGGTAAGGCTTACATGGATGCATCCGGTAAGAATGTTATCTTTGTAAGCAAGGCAGCAAAGGATGCTTTCAAGGAAAGTCATGACTTGTACACATATCGGTGGTACAAAGATGATCTTGAATCTGGCAAATCCTACACTTACTATTATAAAGAAGCCGGCACATTAGCCGGTGGCAGTGGCAACAGCTATTACTATGATAATGGTACAGCAGAAACCAAAGCGTTGATTACTAAGCATTCTGGTAAGAACATTTCAGTTACGAACTTTGAGTTAAATACAAATGTGAAAAGCTTTACCTTTAAAGCTGGAGATTCCATCTCAGTTGTATCTGAAAAAACAACAGACACAAAGAAATCTTTCACCGGAAGCTTTCGAGTACACAAGGAGTACCAGACCGAGATCGCCGGTAATTCCTACTACAATATGGCAGGTATCAAATATGGTATCTACGCCAGTGAGGGTGGCAGCACTGTGATAGCAGATGCACATACGAAAAAGGTAAATGGCAGTGATGTAGCTGTACAGCCTGCAAATCGTTTAGTTCTGTCCTATGACGGTTATCCTTATATGGATGCAAACGGAAGAAATGTAGTTTTCGTAAATGCAGCTGCAAAGAATGACTATGCCAGTGCATACGGCAGTACACCGGGATACTGGTGGTACAAGACAGGACTTACAAAATCTGTAAGCTATTACTATCATGAATCTGAACACCTGCTTGGAATAAATGATCAGAGTGGAGCAGCATACTACTACAATCCGGGTGGCAAATACACAAAAGAGATCAATGCCATAGCCGGTAAATCAGTCGAGGTAACAGGTTTTACACAGGATACAGCGTACCACAAATTTACGATTAAGGTAGATGCGGATGCATCCGGTAACGCTGGAGACAGATCAATCACATCTGACACAACAGATGATTTGGTTTCAACAAAGAGTAAGGCAACCAAATCCTACAGCGGTTCTGCAGCAGCATTAAAAGGTGTACAGTTCAATCTGTACAAGGTAAACGGAAAGGGGGCGGCGTGTGTTGACGGTAATTTAGTTGGTACATATGTGCATGATGGTACAAAGGTGGTTGCGCATGATGTATCAGGAAACATAAAAGGAGCAGAAAAGGGCACAGGCTCCGAAGCAGAATACTTCAAGAACCTTCCATTCGGCTGGTACTGTTTAGTCGAAGATGCAGCCACAGCGAATGCCAGAGGTTTCTCCACAGCAGCTCCGGCATATCTGGAGTGCACCAGCAGCCATACTTCCTTAAACTTCCAGATGTCAGATGTACGTTCCGGATTGAAGCTTAAGAAGAAGCTTGCAAATACACCGATCAACAAGCTGTGTAACTACAGCTTAGATGGCGCAGAATACAAGGCATACACAACAACCGGAAACGGAGTAGAGACAACAGATGCAGCCAATTACCTGTGTACATTCCGCACAGATACAGCTGGAAATGGCTATGTCATTGATACCAACAAGTCAAGAAATCTAGAGCTTGCAGATCAGTCAAATGGCAATTACTATAAGCTGGTTGGTGTACCACTTAACACATGGGTATGTATCAAAGAGACAAAGAATTCAACCGGCTGTGAGCTGGATACAAAGGTGTACTATCTGTACTACACAGAAGACAACATGCAGCAGACGGTTACATCCACAGAGCCTTTAAAGAACGACCCATTACGAATCACAATTACAAAGAAAGATTCAACATCAGGTTCAAATGCAGGTGCAACTTCCCTTGCGGGAGCAGAGTTTACGATCAGGTACTATGATGTGCCGGTAACCGGTGCAGGAGCAGTGACAAGCTATGCACAGGTGAAAGGTAAGGCAGCGACCAGAACATGGGTATACAGAACCGATGAAAACGGTGAACTTCACACAGTTGAACCGGACAAGTATCTGGTAAAGGATGCCAGCAGTGAATTATTCTATGATGATGGTTATGCTGTAATACCTCTTGGAGCGATCACGATCGAGGAGACAAAGGCACCGGAGGGATATACACTTGCGGGCAGTTTTTATAAGAAATCATTAGGTGGAGAAGTAGCATCCAATGAAGATGGTGTGATCTTTGTAGCTGTAAAGGATGCTCATTCCTTATCAAACTACTTTGGTGAGAATGCGATCATCAAAGAGGAAAAGGTTCTGCGTGCCGATCTTAAGTTCAAGAAGATTGCTTTAGACACGAACGAGCCACTTTCTGGAATTGCATTCAAGATCACATCCAAGACGACCGGTGAAAGCCATGTGGTAGTAACCGATGCAAACGGTATGATTGATACCTCAAAGATCAAACACTCCGAGAATACCAATGCAGCTGACACCGATAGCAAAACCATCGGTGGAATCTGGTTCTATGGAAATAAGGATGGCAATGGTACGGTTGATGATACGCTTGGAGCATTACCGTTTGATACTTATGAAATCACCGAAATCGCAACCGATACCAATACAGAATATCGTCTGATCACACCGATCACGGTAGATCTTACAAAAGAAGCTGATTATACAGATGGATACCAGTTATATGATCTTGGAACTGTAACCAATATCCCGGAGCCATATATCGGAACAAGAGCATTAGGGGTTAAAACACAGGATAACATTATTCCGGCAAATGAGAAGGTAGATGTAGAGGATATCACAAGCTACTACTATCTTGAAGCTGGAAAGACATTTACTGTTAAAGGTATCATCATGGATCCGGCGACAAAGAAACCATATGTACAGCCGGATGGAACTTACAGCATGGGTCACAAAACATTTACGGTTTCTGCAGCAGATGATTCCGGTTATACCTGTGCAGATGTAAATATACCATTTGTGATTGATACAACCGGACTTGATGGCAAAGATGTCGTTGTAGCTGAATATGTCTATGAAGGAGAAGATAACACAGATCTTACGGTAAATGAGGATGGCAGCATAGATGAAACCGGGGTATATAAGACACATACCGGAAAGCTTGTAAAGCATGATGATCTGACCGCTAAGACTCAGACACTTTCCATTCCGAAAATTGGTACTACGGCATTAGGGGTTGAAACAGAAACCCATTACTTACATGCTTCCGGTATTCAGAAGTTTAAGGATATCGTAAACTATGAAAATGTGTTACCGGGAAAGACCTATGACCTTTTAGCAGTCGTTATGGATAAGAGTAACGGAAAACCGCTTCTTGATGTCGATGGAAAGAAAGTAACTGCAACCGCATCTTACACACCAACGGAGAAGAATGGATCTGCAGAGGTTATATTTACCTGTGACACATCCAAGGTTAATTTCAGGGATAAAGCCATCGTCCTGTATGAAGATTTATACTACAATAAGATTCATCTGACAGCACACGCCGATATTACGGATGAAGGTCAGACCTTATATTTCCCGGATGTTACATCTGTCCTGATTGATACAAAGACAGGCTCCCATAAAGCACTATATGGCAAGCAGATGAGCTTTAATGATGAATTAAATCTGACAAAGCTTCCTGTAAATGAGGAACTGACGATCAAGGATGTGCTGATGAATACCAGAACCAGGAAACCGGTTCAGATGGATGGCAAAGAGATCACAGCAGAGAAGAAACAAACATTTGAAAGCAGTACAGCAACTGTAAAGCTTCCATTTGCTTTTGATGGAACAAAGACAGATTTAATGGCAGAGGATGGAACGCTTGCAGATATAGTAGCTTTTGTTTATGTATATGATAGTAAAGGTAATTTGATCGCATCGGAAGAAGATCTTACAAATAAAGATCAGACGATCACGCTTTATACTGAAGATACAAAGATATCAGTAAAGAAGGTGTGGGAGGACAACGAGGATCAGGATGGCATCCGTCCGGCTGCAATTAAGGTACAGCTTTATGCAGATGGTAAAGCATCTGGCAGAACGGTAGAACTTTCGGAGAATAACAACTGGAAATATACCTGGAATGATCTTGATAAGCAGAAAGACGGTGAAGATATCGTATATACGGTTGATGAGATCGAGATTCCGGATGGCTATACCAAAACTGTAACAAATAAGGGTGCAGCCTTTACTATTACAAATACACATAAGCCGGGAACAACAGAAGTTAAGGTAACCAAGGTATGGAAAGATTCTAACGACAAGTACCAGAAGCGTCCGGGCAGTATAAGAGTGCAGCTTTATAAGACTGTAGCCGGTGAATTAGAAGCCGTTGGAGAGCCGGTAACGCTTGATAAGAGCATGAACTGGACATATACATGGACAGACCTTGCACTACAGGAAAATGGCATAACGATCATCTATACCGTAGATGAGATTAGTGTTCCGGAGGGTTATACAAAGACTGTGACAAAGGATGCTGACAGCAATATTACAGCATTTATCATCACGAACAGTAAGCCGGATACACCAAAGACCGGAGATGCATTTAAACTGATTCCTGTAGCATTCCTGATGGCTGCAGCGTTTATCACCGGAGCATTTGTGATCTGGAGAAAGAAAAGAAGAAAATAATATAATCAAACAAAACAAGTAAATAAAAGGCATAATAAGGCAACTGCAGCATCTGTCAGATCGAAAGTATCTGGCCGGATGATGTAGCTGCCTATTTTTATGTCAGCAGATAAGAAAAGGAGAAGAAAAATATGGTTTATACAAGAATGAAACTGAAAGTTTATAGAATCGCATATCTGGTAATTGCAGCCTTTTTACTGCTGATGCCGAAATTAACGGTATCAGCAACTACAACAGAGTCAGCGAGTGAAGCTGCAGCAAACGTTGCGGAACAGGTAACCAGACCAATTAATATTCTTGCCTATATCCTGCTTGCAGTTATAGCAGCTGGCGGAGTAATTGTTCTAATCAAAGGACTGTGGTCTGAACTTATACCGGGCATTCAGAGCAGAGATATCACTTCCATCATTCAAGGTGTTTTTATTGTTGTAGTTGGATTGTTAATGATATTTATTAAATTATTTTTATCTATGGCAGGTATTTCTATTTAAGGAGGGAAGCTTATGCATATACAGAACAATATGCCTATGTTTTCCATTTCTGATATCTGGGATACGGTGTCTGCTGCAGGAAGTGAGATTTCCGATATATTTAGTAACACAGGAAGCTGGTGCGCCGAGCTTATCAACTCGGCACTTTCCCTGTATCAGAATTTTGTCAATGTAGCATTGAAGGTGATTCAATATAAAGTCGATTCTCCAAGCTTTACAGATTTCTGGACACTCATTGATCTGATTTCCAGAGTGTTTGGTATCGTCGGAACGTCCATTCTTCTGTTTGCATTTTTATACCGGGTCTTTGATGAAGCTTTACAGCAGATGGACATCTGGACATTTAGCAAATCAGTGATCCGGTTGAACATAGGGGTTGTACTTGTAAATAATGCACTTACGATTGTAAAAGCAATCTTAAATGCCGGAGTTAATCTTGCCTCCGGTATTTATCGTATCGCAAGTGGAACGAGTGCTGATTTTTCAGATTCGCTGGTACTTGATGATATATCATTTCGGCGTCTGGCAACTGGGGTATCAGGAATCAAAGGCGTTTTTACCTTTGTACTATATCTGTTTGGGGCATTAGTGGTGATCGTATGCGGAGTGGCAATCGTTGTAGCCGTATATCAGAGAATATTCACGATGTTCATGCTGATACCATTTGCACCATTTTCCATAAGCACATATCCAATGCCGGACTGGAAGGGGCATGAGATATTTCAAGGATATATAAAAAGTATTATTAGAACGTCGATGGAGGCTGCCTTAATCACAGCAGCACTTGCGTTTTCTTTTATCCTGATTCATTCCGGAACCACGATGCAGGAGCTGTTCCCTGCTGAGATCGATGACACACAGGTAACAGTAACGGTTCATAATGCATCGGAACTGAATGTTTTATACTATTCGAGAGAGTATGGACGTCTGCCGTTTGGAACGACAAGATTTGATGACGCTGTGAATTGGGATGAGGTGTCTGATGAGGTATTATCCGTTATTAATTATAACCGGAATAAAGAGGTTGTAACACAGACGGACACCGGCAATGTATTTAATGGTATCAATTCCGAAGTGTCTGCGCTGTTTGACGTGGTCGGTCTGAAAAAATATAAGAATGCGGTGATGACACTGGATGATCATGATGTATCGGGCTCTCTGTTTCAGATTGCTGCAGCGTCTTCCAACCGGCAGAGCTATCCGGCAAGCTTTACTATATACGGCGAGCTGTCATGGCTTGGAATCCTTACGATACTGCTCCGTGTTGTATTTCCATGTGCAGTTGCTGCAAGCTGTATCAAGGGTGTGGAAGGTTTATCAGCGAAGATTGTAGGAGGTTATTAATGGAATTAGATATGATAGAAGACATACAGACAATCGTTCACCGGGAATTATTTCCGGGAACAAAGACCTGGCAGTACATTTGCTTTGCGGTATCCATACTCCTTAGTGGTATTGTTACGGCACTCTTATATGGCAAGGTGGATGCTACGACAAATGGAATGATAGCAATGGGAGTCATGATCCTTCCCGGTATCCTTGCATTTTATAACAAGCATGGTCTGGATCTGTTTGAGATCATGAGACAAAAAAGGTATATGAAAGTATACGTTTATGAGAAAACAGAAAAAACCGAAAGGGGGATTTTATACCATGGACGAATGGAAGATTTATAAGAGGTGTGACCGGTTTCGGGTAAAAACACCCAAATGTGTAAATGATCTGATTGAGGTTGACAGTATATCGGATACCGGTATATTTGGATCCGGGAAGATCTATTCGAAATCATACCAGATTTCGGATATCAATTACGATATCTTATCGGATCAGGAAAAGATAGCAAAGCTGGAATGCTGGTGTCAGAATCTGAATGCCCAGCGGGTGCCATATAAGATTACAATCAACAACCGGATCCGAAATATGAAGCAGTACCGGGAAAATCTACTTTATAAGGCAAAAGGAGATGCAACAGATTCTTTGTGCGAGGATCTGAATCATGAGATATTGCGGAGAATTGAAAGGGAACAGAATGGAATCAAGCAGGAGATGTATCTGACGATCCGGAAAGAAGCGGAGACCTATCAGGCTGCAGAAGCATTTTTTGATGCACTGGATATCGAGAAAGGATATCGTCGCATCGGATCAGGTCTGATTCCACTTGATGCGACAAAAAGGCTGCAGATCCTGCATGATGCCTATAACAGTGCAGACGACAATTATCTCACCTTTGATTTTAAGGCGGCAGTTGAAAATCACGTTGATTTTATCGATTATATTATTCCGGGAAAAATCGATTTTTCACATGAAGACTATTTTATTTTCAAGAACCGTGGAAAAGAAAAGTATGGTTCCTGTCTGTATGTGAAATTCCCAATGACAGAGCAGACGACACTTTCTGACCGGTTCCTGACAAAGATCATGGACTTGAATATTCCAATGATTGCTACAGTAGATGTTATGCCGATTCCTCAGTCTGCGACAAAAAGGCTGCTGGAACAGAAGGATTCCAAGATTGCAAGACTGCAGCGGCAACAGAGTAACAGCCGTGTCGGCAAGATGGACTTTCATTCGGAATTATCAACAACACTCCGGATGGATAAGAAAAATCTGGAGCATCAGCTGAAGGATTTTGAGAAGAACAAGCAGCATCAGTTTTATGTTATGTGTAATTTTGTAGTATTTGCAGATAACAGGATGGAACTGGATGATCGCTGTTCCAAAGTGATCAGTACAGCTACAGGCTCTGGCATGGAAGTAGATTATAGCTATATGAAGCAGCGGGAGGCATTTAATACGATCCTGCCGATCGGAGTCAAAAATGTTGCGAATGGACGAAACATGCAGACAAAAGCAGTTGCAGCCTTTTTTCCTTATAAGATGCAGGAGATATTCCAGCCTGGCGAATTATTTCTTGGTCATAATACAGAGACAAAATCGATTATCCGTGTAGACAGACGTCTTTTGATCAATCCGCATGGATGGCTTTTCGGTGTGACCGGTGCAGGAAAGACGGCTGCAGCTTCTGTTATGATGCTTGAAAATTATCTCGGAACAGATGCGGATATTATCGTGGTGTCTCCAAAAAACGATTATGGGGAATTTGCCCGCCGGACTGGAGGACGTTTTTATGATATCTCCCCACAGGCAGATGTGCATTTTAATCCATTTGCATACTTTGATAATGGAAAACGTCTGGAAATCACTGGAGAAAAAGCGGATTTTGCCTTTTCCCTTGTAGAGACGGCCAAAGGAGATGTGATCACCTCGGATGAAATCACTGCGATCGATCAGGCAGTTCAGACAGCGTATAGTTCTATTTCAGGTACGGTCTGTCTGCATGATATTTATAATTGCCTTTCTTATCAGCAGACAAAGGTTGCTGAGGATGTACGGAAGTATCTCCGGATCTTTGTAGAAGGGACATTAAATATTTTTGCAGAAAAAGAACAAACGGAACGCACCGGCAGAGTAACGGTATACGGATTAAAAAATATAGGTTCCAAGCTTCGTGAGCTGTCCATGCTTGTTATGATTGAGAGCATTAAAGAGCAGGTTTTTTACAATTACAGCATTGGGCGTGCCACTTATCTGTATTTAGATGAGCTGCCACAGATTCTTGTAACTCCGCAGCAGATCGAGTTTATCAATTCAATCTGGATGCTCTTTCGGTCCATGGGCTGTATCATTACAGGCATGGCACAGACGATCACGCAGTTATTAGATAATTACCGGACCAGGGAACTGCTTGAAAATTCGGAGTTCTTTCTGATCATGAAGCAGAAAGAGGCATCCAGAAACCAATTTGCAGCAAATCTTGGTTTAACGGCATCGGAGCTTAATTATATCTTTGAAGAAGATGAACCGGGAAAAGGACTCTTGAAGGTATCTACTGCTACGGTTCCGTTTGATTTGAGTTTGGAAAAGGATACAGAGCTCTACACCATGATCAATACGGATTTTCATTCGATCCATAAGAAATAAGGTGACTGTATGAGAGAAGAACAAAAGCGACAGCTGTCAGAGCAGCTCTCAAAAAAACAGCAGTCCGGGAAGCTGCAGAATGCGATTTTGACAGATAAGAATATTTCCGGATTCAAGGAAAACAGTCTGGATACAACGGATATTCCGGAAAAGCAAATGGATGATGCAGAGAAAGAATATTATAAAAAGTCATCCTTTGCAGATCGGTATATTGAGGTCAGAAGTTCGGATCGGGAAAAAGAGCAGGAATTGTCCGAACGAAAGTATTTAACTGGATCTATTTTCAATGAGGTTATAGAGGAGAATGCTTCAGATGCAGCCGGAGAAAAACAGCGTAAGCTAGTTAACCGCTTCGAGAGGCGGCAGATGCGAGGAGCGGATGATCTGAGACAGGAGATGATCCGGCAACTGGGGCAGGATGTACAGGATCCGGTTTCTTTGTCCGGAACGAATCCGGATAAAGGTCAGGAGATAGGCTATAAGGAAGATACTGCATTCCTGCAGCAGCCGGAATCACAGGCAACCGGAATTTCGCTTACTGGTCTTAGAGCTTCTTCTGCTTCTAAAAAGGATGTCCGGAAAGAAGCACGAAAAGAAGCTCAAAGGGAAGCCCAGAAAGAAGCAGTGCGGGATGCTGCAGAAGAACAGGCTGAAAATGGCGAAAACGTGCTGGGACATGTGTTTTCCGCTGTTAAGAACTCAGCAAAAATAGCTGTGACTACGACAAGCAGAATCCTGACAGCTCCAAGTGCGGCCACTCAGAAGGTGAGCCGGATGGAGCAGATTAAGAACCGTGTCATTAACATGGAGGTAGACCGGCTTGCATATGATGCAGCGGTTCACACGACAGATAAAGTAGTCCGCAGATCACTGCGATCTGTAGTCAGAGCCGTCTGGAAGGTGATCAGAGAATTTTTAAAAAAAGAACTGATGGTCATCCTGCTTTTTTTTCCGGTCGCTGTCTATTCTTTGATTGTATTGTTTCTTGTGCTTGTGGCTGAAAACAGTGGAGAAACATACAGATTGACTGAAACAACTGCGGTAGAAAGCAGCACGTCAGGAGTCAGCTCCAGATCGGAGGCAGAGATTGTTAATGGGTATGTGTTTTATAACCAGGGCGATTATCAGAACGCAATGGGAGTCGGATCAGATGGACGAGTCAGGACGATAGCCGGCTCCGGCTGTGGTCTGACAGCGATTGCAAGTGCATTATGTAAGCACACTGGACGAACGGATATTACACCGGAGACTGTATTAACATATGCATTAAATGGTGCATCCGGTAGCCGTTGCAGCATTGTACTGGTATCTTCATCTTTAATTTCCGGCTTGTGCAGCCAGTATGGGCTTACCTACAATACGATCATCCCCAAGAGCCGGGATGAACTCCGAGCAGCTTTAAACGCAGGAAAGAGTGTGATTGTACTGCTGTCAAACCGGGCAAGATGGTGTAATGGTAATTATGTGACGAGTAATACCCACTATATCGTTTTGATGGGATATACCGAAGATGGAACAATCATGTGCATGAATCCAGCAGGAGGCACGCTTTGCTATATCACGGAGGATACTGTCGTAAACGATACCGGAACGGATACCTTTCATGTTATTTATAAAGAGTAGGAGGATTTCATGAAAAAGAAATTAATCATATTATATGGCTCTGTCCTTGTCATGTTTATTTTATGTTTTTCTTTGATGACCGTAAAAAAGAAACGGAATACAGAGGAGAAGATCGAACAGACGGAAAGCCGGACAGAGCTTGCAACAGAAGCCGGTACGGATTCAGAATATTCAGATGCGGAACAGGAAACGTCAGAAGCTGTATCGAGTCTGTTAAGTGAGGAGAATTATATTGAAACGATCAAGCAGGTTATAACAGGACAGATAAACGACCAGACACCGGTATCCAAGCAGTGCTTAGATACCTTTGACCCTGTAGGACTGACAGACATTATATCCATCGAGGAGATACCGGAGATGTGCTCTTATAGTGATCGGAAAGCCTGTTTTAACATTACAACAGAAGCCGGAACACAGAGCTATGCTGCCGGTTTTACGATTGTAAACGGTAGAATGAATTATCTGGAAATCTATTATGTTCCAGGTGCAGAAGGAGGCGTTTAAATTGACATTGAAAGAAAAGCTTGATTTTGAAAAGGACTCTTTTTTCTCTTATCTGCTGTTAAATTCCAGAGCAGATCTGATTTCAAAGGCTTATGAGATCACATTAAAAACAGCTATCTACAACCGTTTATATGATCAGCTTCCAAAGCTTACAGCAAAACAATCTGACCGACTTCTGTTGACGGATCATATTGTAGATTATATTTATTTAAAAAAGAAGAATGACCTGGAACTGCAGAAAGGGGAGATCACATCTTACTCATGGAACCGGGTTATGAAGGATTTATTATTTTAGAAAAATGCTGCATAGAGATATGCGGCATTTTCTTTTAAGGAGTGTGATGTGAATGTATCGACCATATTCAGAGTTAAAAGCGGAGACAGCAGCCATTAAGCAGATCGATATCCAGATGATTGCAGAAGAAATGGGATTTACGTTTAAAAGGCGTGGATCTCATTTGGAATGCAGAGAGATTCCTGGAATGGTTATTTTCCTAGAAACCAATACATATCATAATTTTTATACCGGAAAGAGTGGATCGGTGATCGATCTTGTAATGGAGTATGAATATAAAACATTTCCAGAAGCAATCAGAGAATTGTCAAAGTATTTGTCTGGATCGCATCAACAAATGAATAAATACCAATCGAAACCAGAACCAAAACCATTTCGGTTACCGCCAATTAACAAGAACTATCGTAGGGTATTTGCTTATTTAAACCAAACCAGAGGGATTGACAGCAAATTGATAGCAAAACTGATGCATGAACACCGAATTTATGAAGAAGCGAATCATCACAATGCTGTGTTTCTGGCAGGAGATAGAAATGGATTTATTCAACATGCCTTTATCCGTGGAACAATTACCGGCATACAATTTCGTGGAGATGTTGAAGGATCAAATAAAGATTATGGATTCAATATCGAAGGAACCAGTGATCGATTGGTAGTATTTGAAGCACCAATTGAGCAACTTTCCTATAAAACTTTGTATAAAGAATCACCGGATCATCTTCTTGGTATTGGAATGCTTGCACAATCTCCAGTGTATACCTATTTAGCTGAGTATCCAGAGATAAAACGAATTGCATTTGTTCTTAACAATGATAGAAAGGGGCGAGAAGCTACAAGAAAGTTTGAACGTGAGTTTGCAGCTCATGGATATAAAATAGAACGTGATGAGATGTGTGTCAAAATGTGGTATGCCGGAATAAATGATGTAAATGAATATCTGCTTGCTGTAAAGCAGCAACGGCTTCCTAAACGATCAAAACAACCATGTCGGAGGTGCTGATGAAGAATTTAATTGATGAGATGAATCTGTTTTTACAGGCAGAAGGAGCCTTGTTCGATCGGAGCCTGAATGATGGGGATATGGAACAAGAGATGGAGATCATTCAGCAGCAACATGCTCACGATAAATCCATTTCTTTCTTAGAGGCTGATAGAAACTGTTTATAAAGACTTCATTGCATGAAAATAGTACAGATGCTATAATAACACTTGGGTGTTATCATAACACGGTAGGCGGTTGCCCTTCTACGGAGGGACTGTGACCCTCCGATTACATATTCTATAAGTATATTATCACGCTCAAAAGAAAATGTCAAAAATATATAGAAACAGAAAATGGATACAGTAAAATGCCACGAACAATGTTCGTGTTTTTTTGTTGCAATTTTATAAGGGGAGCATTCCCAATGCCCTTTTTGGATGTGCCTGCCTATTCTTGGCGACAGCCAATATTATACGGTATAGATATGTGCCGGGGGTATTAGGGGTGCTCCCCTAACAAGTTGGCGTTTTGTATGGACAAAATGCGTGACTTGCTATCTTTGAACAAAGTGAAAAGGTAGCAGATAAGAAAAAAGTGTCTGCAAAATGTCTACAAAGTGTCTATAACGTGTCCATGGACAAAAAAGTGTCTACAAAGTGTCTGCAAAGTGTCCATGGACAAAAAAGTGTCTGCAAAATGTCTATAAAATGACTGCAAAAATGTCTGCAAAGTGTCTGCAAAGTGTCCATGGACAAAAAAATGTCTACAAAGTGTCTGCAAAATGTCTATAACGTGTCCATAGACAAAAAAGTGTCCATAAAATGTCGACAAGGAGGAAATATGAAAAAAACAATCAAAAAATCATACCGTTTTGATCCGGATACGAATCGTCTGCTGCAGCAAAATATCAGCCGAGCAGATAAGAAAAAAAGTGAAAGCGCATACATTCGTGAGCTGATACATCGAGACTATATGACATCCGTAGGAATTCGGGCTGCGGATCTTGCTGATGTGAAAAGGCAGCTTGTTGGAATTGGCACAAATATTAATCAGATTGCACATAAGATGAATGCAATGGATATAGGGCAAGCTGATATGGATCGCCTTACTGATGCTTTATCAGATGTGGCATCGATGCGGGAACAGCTGCAGAAGATAACACAGGTATTTTATAAAGGAAAATAAGATTTTTGTTTGGTTAACAAATTTTGTAGAGCTGCTTAAACATGAAATAATAGGAGAAATGCCTATGGCTTATTTAAGATTAGGAGCAATCCGGGCGGCAGCGTCTGGGAAAAAATCATCTGGATTAATCCGGGGAATTGAATATATTTATAATCCGGAAAAGACAGAGAATAAATATCTGTCCGGATACAATCTGACCCTTCCGGCAGATCTGACGGATACAGCAAAACTGTCAAAAAGTGTATATCAGCAGATGATGGACATAAAAGATGCATTTGGAAAGGAATGGGGGGTGCAGGGATATCACTACAAGCTTGCATTTCCGGCATCTGATCAGCTGACACCGGAACTTTGTATGCAGATCACAAGAGAGTTTATAGAGCGGTGCCTGCCGGAGTATCAGGCAGCTTATTCCGTTCATACGAATACAAAGCATATACATAGTCATATCGTATTTAATTCAATCGATCTGATTGAAGGACGTAAGTATCGTTATGAAAACGGAGACTGGAGAAGATATCTGATGCCGGTGATCAATGAATTATGTGAGAAGTATCAGCTGTCATGCTTTAATCTGGAGATAGAGGAGAATCAGAATTATAAGTACCGGTTTGATCATTCAAAAAGAGGGAAAAAAGCCGGAATGTATACAAATACAATGATACTCCGGGATATCGATGAATGCATCAGTCAGGCAAGAAGTTATGAAGATTTTAAGAAGCTGATGCAGGAAAAAGGTCATGTAATCAATGATGATCCGAGACATAAATATATAACGATTCTGGCTCCGGGACGAAAAAAGGCTGCAAGACTTGTAAATCTGACGCCGGATAAACAGACTTATACAAAAGAGAATATTATTAAGATGATCGGAGGAACATTTAAACAGGAGAACCGACAGGAATATATGAAAAAGCTTTATGCAGATATGGGAGAGTATTATCGGTATGTTGCCTCATCGAATATCCGGATCTTTGATGTAAAAGCATTTATCGGGAAAAATAAGCTGACAGATCCGAAACAGTTAGAGCAATACAGAGCTTATCTGCAGGTGGCTGAAAAAGAGCTTTCGTGTATGAGAAAAAGAATCCATGTTAGTTACGAAGCCAGAACGGAAGCTTTGGGTCAGTTAGAGGAGCTGACAGAGCTGTATCCGGCTTATAAAAGTTATAAATCTGGAAAAACGGAATATAAAGCGGAGTATGATCAAGCACTTTCGGTGTACAGGAATTTGAAAGATCAAGGATATAATCTTGTATCACTCTATCGTTTTGGGAAGCTTGCGGACCGGTGTCTTGCTACAATCGATGATTATAAAAAGCATTTATATATTGAGAACCAGATCTGTAACCGGCTGCAAATGAAACAGCAGAGAGAAACAAAAAAAACAAAAAAAACATCACAGCAAAAAACACGATGATAAGATTATAATAACAAATTTCACAACCGGAAACGGTTATGACAGAAGGATATATGATTATATGCTTCTTTTTTTTATGAAAAAAATGGCACAGGGCATTGAATCGGAGGTGAAAGACAGGAGCCGCTATGCCGCAAAATCAATTAGGAGGATAAGGTTATGTTAAATTATGATGAATTTAAAGAGTTGGTTATTGAAAAATTAAAGGATTACTTTCCAGAGCCGTACAGAGACTATGAAATGGCTGTACATCCGGTCTTTCGGACAAATGAAGTGAAGGATGGCATCACGCTTCAAAGATCAGGACAGACCATAAGCCCGACTATCTATATTCAGGATATGTATCAGGCATATAGATCGGGAAATGATCTGAACGATGTATTAAAGCATTATGCAGATTTTTACGTTGAAAAATCACAGCAGATGGATATCAATATGGATTTTTTAAACAATCTGCCATCGGATCAGATCTATATGTCTTTGATCAATACTGCCGAAAATCAGGAATTGTTAAAGAACTGTCCACATCGCCAGTTTCAGGATCTATCTGTTGTATATCGTGTTTTTATAGGTCAGAATGAAACAGGAATCATGTCTGCCAGGATCGATGAGGGACTTGCAGAAAAATATAAGGTGACGGAGCCGGAACTGTATGAGCTTGCTTATAAAAATACAGAGAAGCTGTTTCCTTCTGTCGTACGTCCGTTAAATGATATGCTGCGGGAGATTATGGAAAGTCAGGATGTACCGGATGAGATTATAGACAGTACACTGGAAGATAATCTTTTGTATATTGTAACAAATAATAAACAGATCAGCGGAGCTTCTGCAATATTGTATGAAGAGAATCTGCACAATCTGGCAGAGTTATATGGAGAGGATCTCTATGTCATTCCGTCATCGGTGCATGAAATGCTTGTGCTGCCGGCTGATTCTGGTATGCTTCCAGACGAAATTGCAAATATCGTTCAAGAGGTAAATCAAATGGCGGTTCAGCCGGAAGAACGACTGTCTAATCAGGTGTATCGGTATGATAGTCGGGAACGAAAAATGTCAATCGTCAGTCATTCACCGGAACAGCTCCGTGATCAGAAGAAGGAGCAGCCGGTAAAGGGAAGAACACGATAGAAAGGAAGGGCAGCCGGACTGGCTGCCTTTTTGGTAGATATTATGTATGAGATAACAACAAAAAGCAGAAAAAATAAAAATGTAATAGGAGATGTCACGATCATAATGGATGGAAGACTGCAGCTTGATCAGATCAGCATGATACAGACTGGGGCACAGGAAGATGGAGTGTTTCTGTCTTTTCCGGATAACTCTCTGAATCAGTCAAGAGTTACGGTGCTGTCAAAAGCATATATAGATGCTTTTACTACAGCTGCTTATTTTAGCTTAAAGCATCATGGAGAACCTTATTATATCCATTTGTTTGAAAATCAGATGGAACCATGGTCGTATATCGATATGCAGGATCGTATCGCAGATAATCCTGGGATACCGGAATCTGTAAAAAATACCCTGCCGGAAATGGATCTGTTTTCATATGGTGATCCGAAAATGAGATATAATACAGCAGCTGTATTTCAGCGTTATTTTGGCAATGGCGTAAATCACCGGGAATCTATAGTTATTCATATAGATAAAGGAGACCGGAACCGCTACAGCCTGCAGATTGCAGATGCAGTCATTTGTTCCAATCTGGCAGGTTTGGATTTAAGACGGTCGGCAGGCAACAAGAAGGAAGTGTGCAGCATTTTGCAGCAGGATTTTAAATTAGAAGTAAAAGCAAAGCTTCAAAAAGAACACGAAAAGCTACAGAAAAACAGATTAAGCAGATAAGAAAAGAGGTTGATATTATGGAGATTACCGGAGTTGGAGAAGCTGCACAATTTATGGAAGTCAGTATCCGTGGGATTGATACGGCTCTGCGGCTGACAGGGAATTTTGTTGGATGGTCATTAGAGCAGTTATGCCGTTTGGCAAAGCTGATCATCAGTCAGATAGAAAGAGGAAAAAAGCAGCCGGAGCATCTGCATATTGGAGAAATGCGATTAGATAAGATGCTTAGTTACAGCGCAAATATGGGAAACGAGACATTGCTAATGCAGATCGATGAAGAACTTACTGATGATTTTGTACAATTCTGTAAGGATAACAATTTGTCTTATTCTTTTTTATATGATTGCAATAAAGCAGATGGCTATAAGGAGATTGCTTACAATGAAGATCAGGCGGCAGCCTTTGGAGTATTTATCCGGAAGCATTCGCCAAAAGCAAGAGCGTACAGCTGGAATGATTATATGGAAAACGCAACCGAGGCAGATTTCTTAGAGATGGAACAGGAGATGTCAAAGGATATCAGGAAACAGGTAGAGCGTGCATACAGCTCTGACCGGGTTAAAAGCTTTTCAGACTTGAAACAGAAAAGTGAATATATGTCGGTTATTACGATACCGTCTGATCAGTATGCGGAATTTGCTTCCTTTGCAGAGACAGATCAAGTAGATCATACGCTGTTGATGGAACAGAATGATCAATTGTCTATTGCAGTTACAGATCTGGATTATGATAAACTGGATCAATACTTAAAAGGAACTTCTGCAGGCAAGCAGAGTCTGGCGGAATTTTTAACGGAACACTTTGATTTTGTTCCAGATGCATCGATGATGGAGACAGCTAAAAAAGGAAGTAACGTTGATATTAATATGGAAAAAGACCGGATGGTGAAACTGGATACCAGACAGCTTACGGAAATTAACGAGTATGCAGCTAAAATCCGGATACAGTATCAGGGGGATGAAGCATTTGTAAATATTCCACTTGACATGGTATATGCAGATCAAAATTTAAACCAGCTTAGTATTATGTTCCCATCGAAGGAGCAGTTTCATGTAGTGGAAGAAGCAGCTTATACAGAACAAATCGATGGACAAAGCAGAAGTATCCTGCAGCGACCGATAGCGACACTGACAGGAGCAGAACTAACAGAATGTGCAATTACGCAGCGATCTGTCTACGAGGAGCGGAGACAGGCATTACAGGCAGAACATGTTAAGATGGCAGATCTGTTTGTCAATACACCTTACGATGCAGTAGAACATCCAATCGAACCAGTGCCGGTACATACACCGGAAAATATATTTATTCAGCCGGACAGACCGACTATGCATTCTGCAGATAAACAGGCTGACAGATCTATGATACAGTCCGATCGGGCAAGAAGCCATGCAACAGATAGATACAGCAATCTTGGCAAGAGTGACATGGATATTACGATTGATGAAAGTCTTGTATATGATGAAAATGATCGGGCAGTACAAACCAGAATCCCTGGTACCTGGGGCGAGAATATTCGCTTTCTTTGGATCCCGAAACGAGACATACAGTATATTCATGGGGATCAGACGATACTTACCAGACTGGAACCAGATAAAGTCTATACAATCTATAATGCAGATGGTGTGGTTGCGCAGCATATGAAAGGCTCCGATCTGCGTAGCAAACATTATGATGCGATTGATAAATCTGTCCGAAAACGCGCAGAAAATAAGAGTATATCAGGCAGATCAAATGTGCGGAAGAAAGCAGTAAAAAATAACTACAGCCGGAGCAGAAGGTAGGTGTTTATATGGGAAAAACAAAAGGTGCAGTGACTCTGCAGAAGAAAAAAACACCTGTAATTATTTACCTGCTGCTATATGTGTTTGCACTATATGGGGCGATTATGATCGCAGATATCTGGGATCCAGAGCTTAATTTATATGATCAGTTGGTGAATATTATGAATCATATGTCAGTCAATCCTTTTGCATGGAACTGGCATCAGATTGCTGCCAATCGAACAATTTTGTTCCGGGCTTTTTTGATCCTTGCATGTTTAGTTAGCCTTGCACTGGCATATGCATTAACCCAGAGGGATTTTATTACCGGAAAAGAATACGGAGTGGCAGACTGGGGAAACATCGAAAGAATCAATCGAAGGTTTGCATCTAGGAAGGACGAACATGCAAACAGGATCTATTCTGATAAGCTGCGAATATCCATGAATGGACGATTTACCCGGATCAATAACAATGTAATCGTGGTAGGTGGTTCTGGTGCTGGTAAAAGTATGTTTCTGCTCCGACCAAATCTATATCAGGCCAGTACTTTGAGCAGGTATCCCGGAAGCTTTGTGATAACAGACCCGGATGGATCTTTGCTCCGGGCAAATGGAAGGCTGTTAAAGAAAAAAGGATATTTAGTTAAGTCTGTGAACCTGATTTCCGGAATGATGCAGGAAAGTGACCGGTTCAATCCTTTGCTATATATCCGGAATGAGACAGACGTATTAAAATTCTGCGAAGCATTGTTTGCAAATACAAGAAAAGCAGGTGAAAGCAATCGTCAGGATCCTTTCTTTGATAATCAGGCTAAAACATTGCTGCAGTCTGTCGTTTTGCTTGTGTGGATGGAGCATGAACGGTATGGATGGAACAATGATTTTAATCAGGTAATGGATCTTGTAGAAATGGCTGATGTGGAGGAGGGCAATTCTCCGCTTGATGATCTGATGCTCCGGCTTGTGAGGGATACCATGAATGATAATAATGGGGGTACGAGACATCCGGCATATAAGGCATATAAGAAAGCAACAAAGGGGGCTAATGACACAGTTTTATCTATCATATCTACGTTAAATGAGCATATCCGTGTGCTTGACAACCCGGATGTACGGCGTATCTTCTCTGGAGACGATCTCGACCTTAAAACTGTTGGAACAGGAGAGATTAATGGAAGAAAAGATGTAAAAACAGCACTTTTTCTTGTGATTCCGGATGCAGATACGACATTTAACTGTATAGCAGGTATGATATATACTATGCTGATTCAGGAATTATATTTCCAGGCGGATTTTGTCTATTCCGGAGAATTGCCAGTGCCGGTTACATTCTGGTTCGATGAATTTGCAAACATCGCATTGCCGGAGAACTTCCCGAAGGTACTTGCTACTATGCGAAAACGATTGATGAGTGCAGTCATTATTATTCAGAATATGGCACAGATCAAGGAGATTTACAAAGAAAACGGATGGGAGAATATCGTAGGTAACTGTGATGTATTTGTCTACCTTGGAGGCAATGAACCATCCACATTCAAATATATATCGGAGAATCTGGGTAAGAAAACTATTTGGAAACGGAGTCATGGCATTAGTCACGGAGGTAACAGCGGATCATCCTCTACAAATGATGATGTCCTTGGCCGAGAACTTCTTTTACCGGACGAAGTAAGAGAACTGGATACGGATTATTGTATTGTTCTTGTACGAGGACAAAAGCCTGTACTGGATCTGAAATTTAGGACGCTGGATCATCCGGATTTTGCATTATCCGAAAGCCTTGGAGCCTATATGAACTCACAGGAAAGAAACAAAGGAGACTTTCGTATTGAGACGTTTCCGGCAGAGTACGGATCGCCATATATGATCCAGTTAGATCCGGAGCAGTCCATTACCGGATACCGGCCGGATCTGGCTGCTTTGTTTCAGATAGTTGAATTTAACAGAGAGCAGGATAAAAGAGAAAAGAAGATCAACATAGCAGATATGAGCGTGGTTGAGTTATTATCACACCCATCCTTCCATCTGACAAATGATGAGCTTTACGAGGTAACAGAAGGTATGGCAGACGGATTAACTGATGAAGAAATTAAGAGTTATATCCTGTGTGAATCTGCAGAAGTGATGAAGCAGAAGCGGCTTTTGCTATGTGCAATCAAAATGAGGCAGCAACAGGGAGCGAACAGATAAGCTGTTCCTATTTTATATTATCTGCAGAACGAGATTTTTTGTTCTGCAGATAATTTCAGGAGGGTAGATTATGAATTTTTTAACAGATGAAATTTTAAAAGAAAAATATATAAAGCATTTAGCGTGGTTGGATGGATATGCACGGTCTTTTGCCGATTATCAGATGAATCTGGCTGGTTACCAGATAAATGGTATGGATTTTAACAGTATTAAGTTCAGAGAAGCAGATCTGAGATCTGTGCAGATGCACTCTTCTTCTTTTACCTGCTGCAATTTTGATTACGCACAGATTACATCCGGTATGATAGAAAATTGCAGCTTTACAGAATGTAGCATGATGAAGACAGCGTTATGGTGTATGGATATCATATCTACGGCATTTAATTATACAAATTTAGGTTATGCGGATTTTCGATATAGTACATTTCAGGATACAAGTATGATTGGAGCTTCTCTAAGAGAAGCAGATTTTTCATATTGTATCTTTGATGATCAGACAGATATTCGATTTGCAGATATCACCGGTGCTGTATTCACTGGAACACGATTTGATTTTTCAAAAAATATTGACATGTTGCCGGAGTTTTGTTATATGAAAAATGATGATGGAAAAACGGTGCTGCTTGCAAGATATGATCCGAATATCTATCCAATGCCGGAAGAATATGCCTATCTGGATCCAAAAGCTTTAAATGCTGCATTATGTATAACTGACAGACAGTATGAACTCATGTACCAGGGGCTTGTAACCGGATGGAGCAGTATCGATGAAGGTTTGACAATGTATAAGGCGGAGATAACAATCAAGAATCCGGCTGGAACACCGGTACTTGGCTTTGAAACAAAAGAGTTTGAGAGCCGGACAGAGCTTGATAATCACATAGATGAAGTATGTAAGTACCAGGCAAAAAAGAACAAAAGTAATGTCTTTGCAGTGAGTATACAGAAGAAGCAGGGTACGGATTCAGAATATGTATGCTGTGAAAAAATAAATGATTATTTTGGAAATCAGTCTCATAAAGCAGATAAGAAAAGAATGAAATAAAACGGTATAAAGATTTACATGGTTTTATAGGATAGTTACATGCTAGTGACAGGTTAGTGACAAAGAGCATATATATATAGGAAGAAACAGGTTCGAAGTTCATCAAAAATTATCAAAGAGATAATTCAAAACACGATTTTTTGTCCCATGGATATTGGAAAAATCCAGTATCTGTGGGATTTTTTATTTCTCAGATTCTATAAAATTGTGTGGATTTTTAACGGTTAGTGACAGGTTAGCGACAAGTGAGTGACAAAGACACGGTTCACTGAAATAGAATATTTTTCTTAAAGGTTGCTGGAAATCGTTTATAAAAACTTCATTGTATAGGAATAGTACAGATGTTATAATG
>ERZ808242.567-NODE-567-length-26282-cov-4.900294_pt1 | contig 26282 bp, 36 predicted proteins | sample MGYA00521244_ERZ808242 | MGnify/ENA primary metagenome ERZ808242 (study PRJEB31516, sample SAMN03275573) | gut metagenome | biome: mammalia-associated habitat; material: feces | host: Papio cynocephalus | place: Kenya | collected 2012-07-27 ... | reverse complement strand
TTAGGGTTCTTAGGGTTCTTAGGGTTCTTAGGGTTCTTAGGGTTCTTAGGGTTCTTAGGGTTCTCGTGCTATTGGAAATCTATCCGATTTCCTCAGCACGAGAACCTTATGATACACATTTCATCTCCATGTTATACACTTGCCAATTCACCGCTACAGAACCTTTGCATAGCCGTTTCTCCACCATGTTGTACATTTCCAACTCATCGCTACAGAACCTTTCCATGCACATTTCATTTCCATTTTCCTTCAACCTGTCCACCGCTACAGAACCCTAATCCCTAGGGCCTAGCTACTAATCCCAACGCAACAAAAAACAAGGCTCCTAAAACGGAAGCCTTGCCTCATTGTTCATTATTTATTTTCTGTTGCTTTTACAGCATCTACCACTTTAGCAGATCCATTCTTTTCATGATTGACAAATTTATAGCCAATCAGCAGAAGGATGAACCAAACCGGGGTAACGAAGAGAGCCACGCGGGTGTCATCGCGGAAGGCCGATGCCACAACGACGCAGAAGAGGAATGCCATGGTGAGGTAGCCAGAGTATGGGGCAAATGGCATTTTGTAGGTGAGCTTTGCTTTTTCTTCTTCAGACAGAGACGCACGGAATTTCTGCTGGGTGCGAAGGATCACGAACCAAGTCCACAGGGCGCCGAAGGAACCGATACTGGTGACATACACGAAAACTTCTGCTGGCATCACATAGTTCAGTGCTACGGCGCAGAGAAGAATGGCAGACGAGAAGATGATGCCCACCCATGGCAGACGATGACGGTTCAAGGTCTGGAAGCACTGCGGTGCATTTCCCTGCAGAGACAGGTTGTAGAGCATACGACCGGAACTGAAAATACCACTGTTGCAAGAAGAAAGAACGGCGGTGATGACCACGATATTGATGATATCAGCGGCACCAGAAATGCCCAGTTTTTCAAAAGTGACAACGAATGGGCTGCCCATATGACCGATTTCATTCCATGGATAGATGGACATGATAACGCCCAGAGACAGTACATAGAAAATCAGAATACGCCAGAACACTTCATCGATGGCTTTCTTAATGGTGGATTTCGGATCGTGCGCTTCGCCAGCGGTGACGCCGATGATTTCAATGCCCAGGTAAGAATACATAACCATAACCAGAGCCATCAAAGTACCGCTGATGCCGTTGGGGAAGAAACCGCCATTGGCCCACAGGTTGCTGATGCCTGTAGCGACGCCGTCGTTACCAAAGCCGAACAGAATCATGCCGGCACCACTGATGATCATGAAAATAATAGTACAAATCTTAACCAAAGCGAACCAGAATTCAAATTCCCCGTAAGCGGAAACGGCGATGAAGTTAACCACAGTCATAATGACCAGAGCGGCCAATGCCGATACCCACTGCGGAAGGTCTGGATACCAGAAATTCATATAAATCCCGACGGCTGTGAGTTCCGCCATACAGGTTACCATCCACATGTACCAGTAGGTCCAACCGGTCAGATAACCCCATTTTGGTCCCAAGAAACGGGCCGCATGGGCGCTGAAGGCCCCAGATACTGGATACGCTACGGACAATTCTCCCAGCGCTCTCATGATGAAATAAATGGCAATCCCGCCGATGATGTAAGTCAGAAGTACCGATGGACCTGCCAATTCGATAGCCGTAGCAGACCCCAGGAACAAGCCAACGCCGATAGCGCCACCTAGACCGATAAGCTGGATATGTCTGTTTTTCAGGCCACGTTCCAGGTTTTCATGCATTTCCTGATCTTTCTCTTCCATATTTCTCTCCTCCCATGTCCCAGAAAGTCCTGATGATCCATTGAAATGTTTCTCATTTCTTTTTTCTTATTGTTTCTATCTAGCTCTTTCCGGGATGGATCATTCCCCTTGCTTCGTTCTACGTCACGGACGTCCACTCAATTCGTCCTGCGTGAAACACCACCAAAGAACTGATAACGTACTTTTCTATTTTATACAATTGATGGGCCCATGGCAAGTTATTATTTCATTTTTTCAATTCAAATTTATACATGATTGGTAATAATATATATATTATATGTAATTATTGCTCGTTTTTATTTCAATTAGTATATCATTCATTTTCTCAATGATTATAAATGATAGATGAATGATTTTAGGAGATTGGTGACTGGTAGCTAGGCCTTAGGGATTAGAAAAGTGCGTAGTGAGGAGTGGTGGAAGGGGCGCACAAAATTTGGAAGCGCCCCAATACCCTCTTTTTTATAAAAAATAAAATCGATGCAAGGGTATTTGACAAAACTTGTAGAAACCTGCGCACTAGCCATTTGTACAATGATGCAATATTCCCCCAATACATACGAGTCATATGAATTATTGCCCCTTACTAATTTCTAATCCCTAGCCACCAGCTACTAGTCACCAATAATACACTTTCTAAGTCTTCTCAATCGTTGTATACTTATAGGATAAAAATAATAAATGAATGTAAGTAGTTGTCGGTTGACGGTTAACTGTTAACTACTTAAGGAAGGATGACCATGACCATTTTACAAATTTTATGGAACGACATTTTCCCTCTCTTCGCCTTTATTGGCTGCGGGTGGTTCCTGGACAGCAAGTTCAAAATTGATATTTCTACCTATAGCAAGCTCACCGTCTATGTGGTGCTTCCTTGCTTTGTGTTTTTCAGCATTTACAAATATGAGCCCCATCCCCAGGATTGGAGCCTGGTCCCTGCGGCATTGCTGCTGATGGTGCTGCTCTTTGTGCTCTCCGGATGGGTAGCGAAATGGCTAGGCCTATCGCCGCAGGATAAAGCAGATTTCCAGGCTATTTCCACGTTTTCCAATTCCGGTCATTTAGGTGCCGCTCTGGTGATGCTGGTCTTTTCTCATGATCCCTTTGTGGTCAATGGAGAAACGCCGTACCTCACAACCGCTATGGGAACCATGGCCATTCTGATGATTCTGATGAACGTGGCCGTCAATACATGGGGCGGCGCCCTCATTCGGAGTGATTCCGACAAGCGGATTCATCTATTTCCTGCTTTACTGAAAATGCCTGTCTTCTACGCGGTCCTGTTGGCCGTGCTGGTTCGTTCCTCTCCATTCCGCTTGGAAGGCACGTTCCTGTATCCGGTCTTTACCCATTTCGACGGTGCCTTCATCGTATTGGTAATGATCACCATCGGTCTGCAGCTGCACCGCACCCATTTAACCCAGGTGAATCACTTCAATGTAGCCGCTGCGATTCTCAAACTGCTGGTTTCTCCTCTCCTGGCCTGGCTCTTCATCACCGTCATGGGACAGTGGTCGCCGGAAGCCAGTCAGGTATTCTTCCTCTATGCCGCCGTACCTTCCTCTCTGACCTTGGTACTATACGGCATAGAATTCCGCTCGGATCCGCAAATTCTGACACAGTCCGTCATCTTCAATACCCTCATCGGTATCGTGACCATAACCGCTGCCATTTATCTGGCCCGGATTCTCTTCCCGGTGGGGCTATAAGGAGGTGGCACCATGGCATTTTTACAAATTATTTCAGATAATATTCTTCCCCTGCTGGTTTTCGTGGGCATTGGCTATTTCTGCGACAAGAAATTCAAAGTAGACATCCAGTCCTTAAATAAACTGACCTTTTACATCGTTCTGCCCAGTTTCATTTTCTACAGCATTTACGTAGCAAAAATCGACGTCACTCTTTTCAACGTATTTATTCTTGCTTTTGTGCAAATGTTCCTCATCGGCTTCATCGCCTGGTGTTTTGGGAAAATGCGCGGCATGAGCGTTGCCAAAATTGAAGCCTTAAAGAACGGTACCATGTTTTCCAATAACGGAAATATCGGTATCGCTCTGATTGCTCTGGTTTTCGGCAATGCCCCCTACGTCATCAATGGCGAAACGCCCTACTTGGCCGAAGCCAGCGCCTGCGCCACCATCCTTCTGGTGCAGATGAATATGTCCCTCAATACTTTGGGCCTTTACCAGGCAGGAAAAGGGAAATTAACGCCCCGGGATGCCCTGGCTGTGGTTTTCCACATGCCGGTCATTTATACCTTGGTGACAGTCTTTACCATCAAATTTACCGGCATCATTGACATGACATCTCTCTTCATCTGGCCGGTCTTCCAGAATTGCGCCAACGCCTTGGTGGCTATCGTCATGATTGCCCTGGGCATGCAAATCCATCGCAGTCAGATTTCCTTCAAAGACATGGATACCTGGCTGGGCTGCTTCATCCGCCTGGTAGTAGGCCCCCTTTGCGGCTACCTTCTGATTCAACTTGCTGGTATGATAGGCGTGGACTTCTCTCCCGTAATCAAACAGACCATCCTCATCATGGCTTCCGTCCCTGGCGCCGTCAACTCCGTACTCTACGCCGTGGAATTCCACAACTGCGAAGACTTCGCCACCGAACTGGTCATGATGAGCACCTTCCTCTCCTGCATCACAATGACCGCTACGATTTACGCGGCAAGGATTCTGTTCCCGATTGGATAGTTAGAAGAGTGCGTAATGCGAAGTGCGTAGTGCGTAATGAAGGTGGCGGCGCACAACTTATAAAGCGCCGCAAAGTATAAAAAATAAAACGGTATGTATACTAACAGATGAGTTACATTAGCATACATACCGTTTTATTTTATAAATGGAGTATTGGGGCGCTATATGAATTGTGCGCCCCTTCCACCATTACGCACTTCGCATTACGCACTGTTTCTATGGCTTAAACTTATACCCCACGCCCCAAATAGTCAAAATGTGCTTAGGATTGGACGGATCTTCTTCCACGGCCTCCCGAAGTCGGTTGATATGCACCGGCACAGTGGCTGTATTTCCTAAAGAATCCATGCCCCAGATACGGGTGTAGAGAGATTCACGGCTATAGACCACGTCGGCGTGAATCATCAAAAATTCCAGCAATTTAAATTCTTTGTTCGGCAGCTCTTTTTCTTTCCCTTTCACAAAGACCCGATGGGTATCGGATTCCAAGGAAATATCGCCGATGGTAAGCCGGTGATTTTCGTGTTTCTTTCCTTTCAGTCGTTCATACTGGGCCAGCTGGGATTTCACTTTCGCCACTAAGACGCCGGGAGAAAATGGCTTTTCGATATAATCATCAGCGCCAAATCCCAAACCACGAATCTTATCAATATCGGTCCGCTTGGCGGTCACCATCATGATAGGAATATCAATTTGGTCTCGCAGCTTCCGGCAAATCGCAAATCCATCCATGCCGGGCAGCATCACATCCAGCAATAGTAAATCATACTCTCCCGTCTGTGCCTCCGCCAAACCGGTCACGCCATTTTCTTCCACCACCACTTCGTACCCACTGACTTCCAAATAATCCTTTTCAATGGATGCAATATCGTCATCGTCTTCGATGATCAGGATTTTTTTAGACAATTTGATTCGCTCCTTTCCGCTATCGATAAAGGTTCTGGTACGACTCAAACAGTTTCCTAACATCTCAAAGATTCCTGTATGCTAAGGTTCTGTTGCGACTTGAACTGTTTTCTCGCATCTTTATAAATTCTGTGTTTTAGGGTTCTGTAGTAACTAGAGCCGTTTTTCTCACATTTCGATGATTTCTGTATATTAAGGTTCTATGATCGCTGGAACCTTTGATTACACAGGCCATCTCCCTGTTCCTCCATTCATTTCACCGCTACTGAACCTTATGATTCACGCTCCACTTCCATGTTTCTCCAACTATCCCATCGCTACAGAACCTTTGCATGCACGCTCCAGCTCCCTGTTTCTCCAACTGCCCCATCGCTACAGAACCTTTGTATACACACTTCATCTACATGTTTCTCCAGCCATTTCATCGCTACTGAACCTTCGGAAACATAATCGTAACCACCAACCCATGAGGTTCTGCATTTTGTATTTCCATACGTCCCTGCATCAAAGCAACGGCCCGCCGGACGATGGTAAGTCCTAAGCCACTGCCATTATCTGTCTTGCTTCTGGCTTTATCGGTCCGATAAAACGCATCTTGCAGGCGATGCAGGGCTTCTATCGGCACGCCAGGCCCATCATCAGCCACCGACAAAATCGTTTGATCATTCTCTGCTTTGACTGTCACATGGATCGTCACTTCTGGTTCCGATTTGTATTTGATGCTGTTGGTCACCAAATTTTCAATGACCCGTTCCAAAAGGAGGGAACTGCCGACGGCCATCAAATGGGTATCGATATCCAACTGGAAATGGGCGCCCCGCTTTGTCCAATTCAGTCGGTTGTCTTCTATAAATTCTTCCACCAAGCCGCCGATGGGTAACGGTTCCAGAGGCAGTGCTTTTTCTCCTACATCCATTTTCGCTAGCAGCAGCTGCTGCTCAATGAGCCGCTCCAAGACGTCCGCTTTCTTTTGAATCACTTTCAGATACCGTTCCTGCTTTTCTGGTGTATTGGCCACATGATCCAGCAGTCCTTCCACGTAGGCTTTGATGGAGGTCAGCGGCGTCCGTATGTCATGGGAAATACTGGCCATCAATTCTTTTCGCTGTTCCTCATCGGCTTCTCTTTGCAGCAACGATTCTTTGAGCTTCCGGCTCATCATATTGAACGCCCGCAGGGAAGGGGTGAATTCATCATGACCCACATGATGGAGATGAACATCCAAATTTCCCTTTTGAATTTCCTCGGCTCCTTCCTGCAATTGCTGCAGCGGAGAAATGATTTTCCGAATGATGAAACGAGAAAGTAAATAGCTATTGAGTACCACGAAAAGCACCAAAGCAATCCCAATGAACCGATTGGTATTTCGCAGCGCCTTTTCAAAGGCCGCATCACTATGGCCCGGTCCGGGCTGATGAACCAAAATATATAAGTGGTAGGTTTCTCCGTGAATGTTTGATTTCGTCACGAATTGATAGGTTCCCTGCTGGGTCAAACTATACACCGCTTCTTTGGGATTTCTCTCAGCAATAGTTTGCTCTATCTTCTTCTCTTGCAGGGCCTGCACTTCAGATTGAAAATTTCCATTTCCATACTGGTACATGGTCTGATCCCCCTGATACAAGACCACATAGGTCTCCATGGGGTCAATCATTTCAATCACCCACTGGTACTCCTCCGGGGTATTTCCATGGCGCAAGCTGTGAAATATGCAATTCTTAATCAGGTTCGACGCCACATTGAACTGGAAACTGCTCTCCGCCATGATGTGATTTCCGCTTTTGGCGTACAAATATAGCCCGGTAAAACAAGACGCCATCACAAACAGCGTCATTATCACTGGCAAAATACACGCCACGATATGAGACAGTATCAAACTTTTCTTTATGGTCATCGGATCACCTTCTATTTTTTAGGTTCTGTTGTCATGATTTCGATAGGTAGTAATCTTATTTTATATAGCTATACAAAGGTTCTGTAAGTGCTAAATTCAGATTTCTCACAAAGATAGATTTTCGCTATCATAAGGTTCTGTTGGTGCCAATCCGAATATCACACAATGAAATATTTCCGCTGTCATAAGGTTATGTTGGTGCAAGTCCGGATATCACACAATGAAACTTTTCCGCTGTCATAAGGTTCTGTTGGTGCAAATTCGAATGTCTCACAATGAAACCTTTCCGCTATCATAAGGTTCTGTTGGTGTGAGTCCGAATATTTCACAATAAACCCTTTCCGCTGTCATAAGGTTCTGTTGGTGTGAGTCCGAATATTTCACAATGAAACCTTTCCGCTCTTATAGGGTTCTGTTTCGGTAACTTTCTTTTCAACACCGTACTTTAGAACCTTCAAATACACATTCCATCTTCATGTTCCTCTAGCCGCACTATCGCTACAGAACCTTCAAATGCACAACTCATCTCCATGTTCCTCTAACCATACCACCACTACAGAACCTTCAAATGTACACTCCATCTCCATGTTCCTCTAGCCACACCACCGCTACAGAACCCTCAAATGCACACTCCATCTCCATGTTCTTCTAGCCATACCACCGCTACAGAACCTTTAAATATACAACTCTTCTCCATGTTCCTCTAGCCGCGCCATCGCTACAGAACCTTCAAATGCACAACTCATCTCCATGTACTTCTAGCCATACCACCACTACAGAACCTTTAAATATACAACTCTTCTCCATGTCCTCCTAACCATGCCATCGCTACAAAACCTTATTCTACTAAAGTATCATACCGATATCCTGCAAACGGTGCAACAACAGAAAAGGACTATTTATCATTTCTTTAAACATCCATACAAATTCATTCAATCCCTCTTGGTACAGTATAGCTGAACCAAACGAAACGCTATTTCACCAAGGAGGATTCTCATGCAACAAGTCATACGAAAACACCCTTACCTGACGTTACTGGTCTTTTCGTTATTTCTGTACCTCATCGGCAATCATTTGCTTCCCATCACAGACACGGCGGAATCGAATTACGCCCTAACCGCCAAAGAAATGGTGCAGTCCGGCGATTGGATTTCGCCGCAAATTTATGGACACTACTGGTATGATAAACCGATTTTCTATTATTGGGAATTGGCTCTGTCCTTTTCCCTCTTCGGCTTCAATGAAATGGCCGCCCGTTTGCCAGCGGCCCTCTTGGGCATTGCTTCCCTGCTTTTCACCTATTGGTTTGCCCGCCGGGTGTACGGGGAAAAAATAGGCTGGCTTTCCGCCATCATCTTGGGCACGTCCGTGGAATTTTGGCTTCTTTCCAAAGCAGTCATCACGGACTCTACTTTATTTCTTTTCATGAGCGGTGCCATTGCTTTCTTCTATTTGGGATATACAGAGCACAGGAAATACTACTGGCTCTGCTACGTCTGTGCAGCCTTTGCCACACTAACCAAAGGCCCCATCGGGATTCTTCTTCCCGGACTGGCCTGTGTCCTATTCCTGCTGTACAACAAAGACATCAAAGAAATGCAGCATGTCCACTTATTTTCCGGCCTTCTACTCTTTACCGTGCTTTGCGGTTCCTGGTATGGCATGATGTGTTACCTTCATGGTAGCGATTTCTTGCTGAACTTCCTTGGCGTTCATAATTTCCTGCGGGCTACCGTAGCAGAACATCCTTCTCATAACAAATGGTATTTCTATCTCATTGTTTTCTTTGTTGGCTTTGCTCCTTGGAGTTTGACACTGCCTTATTCGCTTTGTCAAAAATGGAAACGGAAAGAACTGGATCTTCGTTCTGCCAGAGATATCACGCAACTTCTCGTGATCTACGCCATCGTCGTTAATCTATTCTTTGAATGCATTGCTACGAAATACACCACCTACACCTTTCCAGGCTTATTCTCCCTAGCCATCCTAACCGCATTGGTGTATGAACATTTGGAATTTAGAATCGAAAAAGTCGCCATTGGTGCCATGGCGCTGTATACGGGACTCACCCTGTTCCTAGCTCCCTCGATTATGCTCTCCCGGTCCGGAAAAGAAGTGGGACAAGCACTGGCTCAAATGGATACCACCAATACCACCATCGCTTTTCTCCATGACTATCGCACGTCTACTGTCTTTTATAGTGGAAAGACCATTTATCGAGCCGAAGAAAAAGATCGCGTGAAAGCCATGAAACCGGGCGCCTTATCCTGGAATGCCAAAAACGTAATGCCTTTCATCGCTGAAGAAGATTTGGTGAAACAGAACAATACCATCATCATCGCCGACAAAAATACCACCGATGTCTTTCTGACCGCCTATGAAGATACCAACGCCTACCCGATCCACATCCCCGGCCTCTACACCATTTGGGTACGGAAAGGATACGCATTGGGATAGTAAATAGTTTACAGTTTACAGTTTACAGTTAACAGTGAACTGTTAACTGCGAATGGTTGACGGTCAACGACCCACGGATTCCCCCTTTACATTTCAACTAAAATGCGATACACTATAGAAGTCATTTTTATGGCGGTGTAGCCAAGCGCTAAGGCGTGGGGCCTGCAAGCCCCTTATCCCCGTGTTCAACTCCGGGCACCGCCTCCAAAAAAATAAGCCCATGACGATACCATATCGCCATGGGCTTTTGTTATTGCAAATTGCTCAGGTTACTCGTATAAGTTATTCTGCCAATACCTGTTACACTTACTGTTGTTAGTTGTTAGTTGTTTGTTGTTGGTTGTCTGGCTCCAAACAACCAACAACAAACAACCAACAACAATCTTGCTCTTGAAAATTGAATGAATGAGTTATTAGCAACTAATCCTTCGGTACCGGACCATATTTATTTTTCTTATTCTGTCCAGGGAAAAAGGCCAGCAAAATAATGGCAATCATGAAAATCACCGCAATCACACGAGTGGCCATGAGCTGAGAACCCAGGAATTCTCCGCCCAGCTGATTGATCGCAAAGAGAATCACGAAGAACAACCAATAATAGATATGAGACAATCCCAAATCGGACATACGACGCATGCCTAAACTAATCAGAGAAATGAAGCATAAAGTCCCCAAAATCAGGAACGACACAATATAAAAATTGAGATCTCCCACAAAGAGTTCCGGTTTCAAGCAAGTAAAGCCGAAGAGAATGGTGGCTGGAATCCCCATGAGCAGCATTTTAGGAATGTAGGATTTACGGCTGATCCGTCCTACCGGTTCAAAGAAGTTAGAAAAGAAACGGCCAAACGGTCCTTTGGCTTGTTCTTTCTCTGTGGCTTCCACAGCGGCTTGATCGGATAAAGCTTTGGCCGCTTCACTATCCATCAGTGCCACAGTGAAAACATTTTCCCCCTTGCCTGGCTTTGTTACAAAAATAGACGTTACTGTATCAACAAACATATCCATCTGGGAAGACGATTCCATAGAACCTGCTTTTTCTTGTAATGTTTTCAAAAGAGACGACCGCATAGAAGCAGGCAGTTCCATATAAATAGCGGCAGCTTTCTTGCGATACAAACAAACACCAATAGGCGTCACATCGAAGCCATAAAACTTGGCATTCTTTTCTCCTTCTGAAAGGGAATAGAAAGAAGTCCCTGCGTCCTCATCTACCCGTTCTTCTGTGCAAGTATAATGATGAGAAATAGAACGCATGGTATCACCCAAGCGAAGATCCCCCACCTTGCGAGGTTTACGCATCTTATTTCCAATCACTGCCTTACTGGCATTTTCCCGAATATCTGGAATATCAAAATTCATTGCCATATTCTTTGTCACCTGTTTCGTAAAATTTGTACATCTAGTGGATACATCTATTGTTGTTGGTTGTTAGTTGCTGGTTGTTGGGATTCAAACAACCAGCAACCAGCAACCAACAACAATCACTATTAAAGTTTATTATCTGAATCCACAATCAGCTTCCCTCTATTATACCTTGCATGACCGCATAAAAAAAGAACTCCTCAAAAGGAGTTCTCTTTTTATTTGTATTAGTCGACCAGGGCAATGATAACCTGTGGAGCGTTATCGCCAAGACGGCCTTCCAGTTTAACGATGCGGGTGTAACCACCGTTACGTTCGGTATATTTCTTTGCAATTTCGTCAAACAGTTTCTTTGTAACAGCTTTGTCCATAACATAAGCTTCAGCCTGACGACGAGCATGGAGATCGCCTCTCTTAGCGAGGGAGATCATCTTATCTGCTACGTGGCGAAGTTCTTTGGCCTTTGCTTCAGTGGTGGTGATGCGGCCATGCTGGAAAAGAGCGGTTACGAGACTGCGCAGCAATGCTTTACGAGCACCGCTGACTCTTCTCAATCTACTACGAGCCATTTCTTTCCTCCTATAAATATATCAATCCTTAGTTATTGAGATGAAGGTTCAAGCCTCTGAAGTTAGAGAGCTTTTCTTTGATTTCATCTACAGATTTTTTACCAAGGTTGCGTACACGGGTCAATTCATCTTCTGTCTTGTCCATCAGTTCACCAAGAGTATTAATCTCAGCTCTCTTCAGGCAGTTGTATGCACGAACGGAAAGTTCCAGTTCGTCAATTGGCAATTCGCGAATAGCGGAAAGACCGCCATCATCATCGCCTTCTGCTGTTCCTTCCTGGGTTCCCAGATCTTCTACCTCATCATGATCCTGAGGTTTACCAATCTTTTCGAAGTTTTTGAAACAGCTGATCAGGATATCAGCGGCTGTGGAAACAGCATCATCTGCATTGACAGAACCGTCGGTATCCAGTTCAAGGGTCAGCTTGTCGTAGTCCATTTCATTGCCTACGCGGGTATCGCTGACGTTGTAGTTGCATTTAATGACAGGAGAATAAATGGAGTCGATCGGAATAACGCCAATGACGTCATCCTCTCTCTTGTTCTTTGTGAAAGGAACATAGCCATGTCCACGATTGATGGTCATTTCCATGCCCAGATGAGCATCGGAATCCAATGTGCAAATAGCCAGATCCTTGTTGAGAACATCTATTTCTGCTGGAAGTTGCATATCTCCAGCATAGAAAATACCTTCTTTAGTGATATCGATTCTAACAGTAACCGGGAAGGTTGCTTCTTCGTGGGCGATGAAGCGAATCTTCTTCAGATTCAGAATCATATCTGTTACATCTTCTCTGACGCCGTTAATGGTGGAAAATTCATGAAGCACGCCGTCGATTTTGATAGACGTAATAGCCACACCGTCTAAAGATGAAAGCAACACGCGTCTGAGGCTGTTTCCCAGTGTGATACCATAACCTCTTTCGAGGGGTTCGCATTCAAACTTACCATGACGCTTGTCATCACTGAGTTCCACAGTCTTAATTGTGAAGCTTGTATTTTCGATCATCCGAAAGTCCTCCTTCTGCGCCTTGCAGCGCCAAAATGATACGCAAAGGGATTATCCTTATACTCTTCTGCGTTTCGGAGGACGGCAGCCATTATGCGGAATTGGGGTGACGTCCTTAATGCTGCTGACTTCGATGCCTGCTGCCTGCAGTGCACGAATTGCTGCTTCACGGCCTGCGCCTGGTCCTTTGACAAAGACATCAGCCTGACGCATGCCCTGATCAATTGCTACTTTAGCAGCCTGTTCAGCTGCCATCTGTGCTGCGAATGGTGTGCTCTTACGAGAGCCTTTGAATCCGAGTCCGCCTGCAGATGCCCAAGCAATGGTGTTGCCATTGGAATCAGTAATCGTTACAATCGTGTTGTTGAAAGTAGAACGAATATGAGCTGCACCGGATTCTACATGTTTTCTTTCTTTTCTTTTAGCTTTGCTTTTTACCGTAGCCATGTTTTATCCCTCCTTCAACATTACTTCTTTGTCGCAGTCTTCTTGCCTGCGATTGTCTTCTTCGGACCTTTACGTGTACGTGCGTTGGTCTTTGTGCGCTGTCCACGAACCGGCAGACCTTCACGATGACGTCTGCCTCTGTAAGAACCGATTTCTACCAGACGTTTAATGTTGAGGGATTCTTCTCTACGGAGATCACCTTCGACTTTATAATCAGCGAGAACGCTGCGGAGTTTTGCAACGTCATCTTCAGTCAGATCTCTTACTCGAACGTCAGGATCAATTCCTGCTTTGCTTAAAATGTTTTTGGAAAGAGTGGGGCCAATTCCATAAATATAAGTTAAGCCGATCTCAACGCGCTTATCTCTTGGTAAGTCTACACCAGCTATACGTGCCATCTACTCTTTAACCTCCTTTTAATTAACCTTGTCTCTGCTTATGTTTCGGATTTTCACAAATGACCATTACACGGCCTTTGCGTTTGATGATCTTGCACTTGTCGCACATCTTTTTAACGGACGGTCTGACCTTCATCTTGGTTCCTCCTTGCTTACTTGTAACGATAGGTAATCCTGCCGTGCTCTAAATCGTATGGCGTCAATTCTACTGTTACTTTATCTCCTGGCAGGATACGGATGAAATTCATACGCATTTTGCCGGAAATAGTAGCCAGCACAATATGTCCGCCGTTTTCCAATTTAACACGGAACATGGCGTTTGGAAGTTTTTCTACTACTTTGCCTTCGACTTCAATAACGTCTGCCTTGCTCATGAGAGCCTCCTTTGGCTTATCATATGCTGACCGCCGGTAACAATGGAATCAATTGCGCAGCGTCAGAATTTTCGGACCATCTTTGGTAATGGTAATGGTATGTTCGATGTGAGCAGCCGGTTTGCCGTCTGCCGTCACTACACCCCAGCCATCACGAAGAGAAATGATATCCGCTGTTCCCATGGTAATCATAGGTTCAATGCAGATACACATACCTTCTTCCAGACGAGGTCCGTGGCCCGGTGTACCATAATTTGGAACTTCCGGATCTTCGTGCATGCCAATTCCGATGCCGTGCCCGACATATTCCCGAAGTACTCCATAGCCATAGGGTTTTACGTAGCTTTCAACGGCATGGCCGATGTCACCTATCGTATTTCCTACAACTGCCTGTTTAATGCCTGCGAAGAGTGCACCTTCGGTGGCGGAAATCAGCTGGAGGTTTTTCTTATTGGTATGTCCTACCGGAACGGTGATACAGGAGTCACCCATGTAACCATTTAATTGTACCACAAGATCAAGAGAAATGATATCACCTTTTTTTAAAATTTTTCTTGAAGATGGGATTCCGTGGACAACCGTATCATTAACAGAAGCACAAATAGTGGCTGGGAATCCTTCATAGCCTTTGCAAGCTGGGATTCCTCCTCTGTCTCTGATAAATTTTTCAGCCATTTCATCCAGTTCCAACGTACTGATCCCTGGCTGAACTGCTTTTTCAAGCATAGAGAGAGTATCCGCAGTCAGTCTCCCAGCTGCGGAAATTTTCTCTACTTCTTCCGGTGTGTAAATAGTAATCATTTAGATGCCTTCTTCAATGCATCCTGGATATCAGCATATACTTTATCCATGGCCTGATCACCATTAATTTCATAGTATTTGCCGCTTGCCAGATAATAATCAATCAGTGGCTTGGTGGACGTTTCATATACAGAAAGTCTTTCACCAACAGTTGCTTCATTATCATCAGCGCGCTGATACAATTCGCCGCCGCAGTTATCGCAGATACCTGCTACCTTTGGTGGACGGAATTCTTTATGGAAGGAAGCGCCGCACTTTTTGCAAACCAGTCTGCCGCTGATTCTCTTGACCAGATCATCCTTGTTGGCTTTGATACCAATCACAGCGGTGAGCTGAATGCCGAGATCATGGAGAATGGCATCCAGTGCAGATGCCTGTGCTGTGGTACGGGGGAACCCGTCAAGAATCCAGCCTTTCTGGCAGTCTTCCTGAGCGAGTCTTTCCTTAACGATACCAACAGTTACACTATCTGGAACAAGAGCGCCCTTGTCCATATAGCTTTTGGCTTCCTTACCAAGAGCAGTTCCTGATTTCACAGCGGCACGGAACATGTCGCCGGTGGAAATCTGGGGGATGCCGTAATCACGAATGAGTTTTTCTGCCTGGGTGCCTTTGCCTGCACCTGGAGGTCCCATCAATAAGATATACATATCCCTTACTCCTTTAGGAAAAAGGACTTTATTTAATAAAGCCCTGATAGTTTCTTGTCACCATATAGGACTGTGCCTGTCTCATGGTATCCAGTGCTACACCGACAATAATGAGGAGGGATGTACCACCGAAGTAGACCCCCTGAATGCCGGTAATATTTCCAATAAAGTTTGGAAGAATCGCAACGAATGCCAGGAATACTGCACCAGTCAAGGTGATTCTGGACAAAACCTTATCTACATAGATCATGGTTGGCTGACCAGGACGAATGCCTGGAATGAAGCCGCCATATTTCTTCATATTATCTGCCAAATCTTTAATGTTTACAGAAATAGCTGTATAGAAATAGGTGAAGATAAAAATGAGGAAACCATAGCAGATGGTGTTTGGCCAAGTGCCCCATCCGAAGAAGTTGCCTACAGCCTGTACCCAGCTGATGTGGACAAACTGTGCCAGAGTGACTGGAAGCATGAGGATAGAGGAAGCAAAGATGATCGGAATAACACCAGCCTGGTTCACTTTCAGTGGCAGGTAGGTGGAATGTCCGCCATACATTTTACGACCAATCACACGCTTAGCGTACTGGATAGGAATTCTGCGCTGTCCTTCATTGACTTCGATGACCATGAGGATCATGACCAGTGCAATGACCAGGAAGAGCAGCAACTGGAATGGAGAAATGGTACCGACTTTCAGGTAATCAATGACGGTGGAAATAGCTTGCGGGAACCGCGCTACGATACCACAGAAGATGATCAGGGAAATGCCGTTACCAATACCATGTTCAGTGATTTTTTCGCCGATCCACATCAGGAGGCAGGTGCCAGCGGTGAGGACAACGATAACAAATACAAAATACAGCCAGCTGTTATCAACAAGGGCATTGTTGATACGCAGGGCATAGGTCATACCAAATGCCTGCACAGCTGCGAGGAAAATCGTAAAGTATCTCGTGACTTTCTGAATTTTCTTGTATCCTTCCTGTCCGTCTTTTCTCCATTCTTCCAGAGTGGGGATCACAGCAGTCAGGAGCTGCATAATGATAGATGAGTTGATGTACGGGGTGATACTCATAGCAAAAATAGAGAATTTGCTCAATGCACCACCGGAGAAGAGATCCAGGAAACCGAAGAGGTTGCCGGATGTAAACAGGCTTTCAATGACAGAAGCGTCAACTCCCGGTACCGGGATATGAACCCCGAGACGGAAGATGACGAACATCATGAAGGTGAAAAGTATGCGGTCTTTGAGTTCCTTGTTTGCAAATAGGTTTGCGATAACAGACCCCATATTAGATCACCTCTACTTTTCCACCTGCTGCTTCGATTTTCTGCTGAGCGCTCTTTGTGAATCCCTGAGCTCTTACGGTCAGAGCTTTGGTCAGTTCACCGCTTCCCAGAATACGTACACCATCGAGAACGTTTTTCAGAACTCCTGCTTCAACAAGTGCAGCCGGATCAACAACAGCGTTGTCATCGAAACGGTTCAGCTGTTCTACGTTAACTTCAGCATATTCGTTAGCGAAAATGTTCTTGAAGCCACGTTTTGGAAGACGACGATACAGAGGCATCTGGCCGCCTTCAAATCCTGGACGTACGCCGCCGCCAGTTCTAGCGTTCTGACCTTTAGCACCACGGGTGGACTGTTTGCCCATGCCGCTGCCCAGGCCTCTGCCGACACGACGACGAACTCTTGTGGAACCTTCAGCTGGTTTCAGTTCATGCAGTTTCATTAGTGCACCTCCTTCTTAATTATTCTGCTTCTTTGCAGTCAACCAGATGACGGACAGAGTGAATCATGCCCTTAATCTGTGGGGTAAGTTCTTTTTCTACAGAGGAATGAGTCTTTTTCAAGCCCAGTGCCTTAATTGTAGCAACGTGTTCCGGTCTGGAGCCGATAACACTTTTCTTCAGTGTAATAATAACCTTCATGAGTGGCCCCCTTAGTTGTAAATTTCATCCAGGGTCTTACCACGAAGTGCTGCAACAGTTTCAGCATTTTCGAGTTTAGCAAGACCATCCATGGTTGCTCTTACCATGTTAATTGGATTGGAAGAACCCAGGGACTTGGTCAGAATGTTGCGGATACCAGCCATTGCCAGTACGCTTCTAACCGGGCCGCCTGCTTTAACGCCGGTACCTTCAGCAGCAGGTTTCATGATAACTTTGCCAGCGCCATATACGCCGAGCATCGGATGAGGAATAGTGCCGTTTTTCAGAGCAACGGTGATCATATTCTTCTTAGCGTCTTCAACGCCTTTACGGATAGCTTCCGGAACTTCAGCAGCTTTGCCGAGGCCAGCGCCGACTTTGCCTTTGCCATCACCGACTACTACAACTGCAGCAAAGGAAAAACGACGGCCGCCTTTTACGACTTTAGCAACGCGGTTAATGAAAACGACGTTTTCCTGTAAGTCGGATTCCTGTTTTTCAAATCTTGGCATGTGTTTTCTCCTTTACCTTAAAATTTCAAGCCAGCTTCACGGGCACCTTCAGCCAGAGCTTTGACTCTGCCGTGATAGATGTAGCCGCCGCGATCGAATACGACGCTTTCGATTCCCTTTTCCAGGGCTCTCTTAGCTACCAGAGCGCCTACTGCTTTAGCAGCATCAGCGTTGCCGCCGTATGGGAATTCAGCTTTAATTTCTTTATCTAAGGTATTTGCGGATGCCAGTGTTACGCCAGCTTCATCATCGATGATCTGAGCGTAGATGTTAGCCAGGGAACGGAAAACATTGAGACGCGGGCAAGCGGCAGTACCGGAGATTTTCTTACGAAGACGCAGATGACGGCGAATAACCGCATTTCTGCTTGCATTTTTACGCATATTAGTTTACCTCCTGTCTTACTTTGTTGCGCCGGTCTTACCAGCCTTACGGCGTACGTATTCACCGGAATAACGGATACCTTTACCTTTGTAAGGTTCTGGCTGACGCCAAGCGCGGATTTCTGCTGCAACCTGACCAACCTTTTCCTTATCGCAGCCAGATACCACGATAACAACAGAAGACGGGGTGGTAATTGTAATGCCTTCCGGTGGAGTTACGATAACCGGATGGGAGAAACCAAGAGCCAGTTTCAGGTTCTGTCCCTGCATCTGAGCATTGTAGCCTACGCCCTGGATTTCCAGTTTCTTTTCAAAACCTTCAGTTACACCAACTACCATGTTGTGGAGCAGTGTACGATTCAGACCGTGCAGGGAGCGGTTTTTGATTTCGTCATTTGGACGGGTAACGAGGATTTCGTTGCCTTCCATCTGAATTCCGATTTCTTCGTTCAGTGTACGGGTCAGTGTGCCTTTCGGACCTTTTACGGTGACTGTATGGCCGTCAATCTTGACTTCCACACCTGCCGGAACCGTAATCGGTTTTTTGCCAATTCTGGACATATTATACCTCCAACGGATTACCAGACATACGCAAGGACTTCGCCGCCGAGACCAGCTTTACGAGCTTTTTTGTCGGTCATAACGCCCTTGGATGTGGAAATAATAGCGATACCAAGACCACCGAGTACTTTCGGCAGTTCTTCCTTGCCAGCGTATACACGGAGACCTGGTTTGGAAATTCTCTTCAGACCTTTGATAACCTTTTCGCGGTTTGCGCCGTATTTCAGTGCTACGCGCAGTTCCGGATGGCCTTCTACTTCGATCTGTTCAACGCTCTTGATAAAGCCTTCATCTTTTAAAATTGTAAGTACAGCTGCCTTAATTTTAGAAGCAGGCATATCTACTTTTTCATGATATGCATCGTTCGCATTACGAATACGGGTAAGCATATCCGCAATCGGATCGGTTGTTACCATTATTTAATCCTCCTCCCGAAATCTTACCAGCTGGCTTTTTTAATGCCCGGAATTTCTCCGCGGTAAGCCAAATCACGGAACTGGTTGCGGCAAATTCCGAATTTACGCATGAAGCCGTGGGGACGGCCAGTCAGTTTGCAACGATTATGCAGACGTGTTGGGGAAGCGTTGCGTGGGAGCTTAGAAAGAGCTTCCCAGTCGCCAGCTTCTTTCAGAGCCTGACGCTTGGCTGCATATTTCTGAACTGCGAGTTCTCTCTTCTTCTCGCGTTCCAACATAGACTTCTTTGCCATATTGTCCTCCGTTATTTCTTGAACGGCATGCCGAACTGTTTCAGAAGTTCACGAGCTTCTTCATCAGTTTTAGCCGTTGTTACTACAATGATATCCATGCCACGGATTCTGTCGATCTTTTCATAGTCAACTTCCGGGAAAATCAGCTGTTCTTTTACGCCGAACGCATAGTTTCCGCGGCCGTCGAAGCTCTGATCGCTGATACCACGGAAGTCACGTACGCGTGGAAGAGCAATGTTGATCAGGCGATCGAGGAATTCGTACATTCTGTCACCACGAAGGGTAACTTTGCAGCCCAGTGGCATTCCTTCACGGATTTTCCATGCAGCCAGGGATTTTTTAGCTTTGCAGATCATCGGCTGCTGGCCGGTGATAGCTGCGAGGTCGGATGCTGCTGCATCGACTGCTTTGGTGTTTTCAGTTGCTTCGCCTACACCGATGTTGATGACAATCTTATCCAGCTTCGGGATTTCCATGTCGTTCTTGTAGCCGAATTTTTCGCGCATGGTGTTTTTAATCTGCGCTTTGTATAAGTCGTTTAATCTGGACACTTGTTATCCTCCTTCCCGCTTAAGCCTTGTCAATAATAGCGCCGCTCTTTACAGCTGCTCTGACGTAGGAACCGTCTTTCTGCTGAACTTTCTTAACGCGGGTTGGTTTCTTTGTTTCCGGATCCAGGATCATGACTTTGGAAGCATACAGTGGAGCTTCTTTTTCAATGATGCCGCCCTTTGGGTTTGCCTGGCTCGGTTTGGTGTGTCTTTTGATCATGTTGACGCCTTCAACGACAACACGGCCTTCTTTTGGCATAGCAGCTTTAATTTTGCCCTGCTTGCCTTTATCTTTACCGGAAATAACTACTACGGTATCGCCGGTTTTTACATGCAGTTTCTGACTCATTGATTTGCCTCCCTATTAGAGCACTTCCGGAGCCAGGGAAACGATCTTCATGAAGTCTTTTTCACGAAGTTCTCTTGCTACCGGTCCAAAAATACGTGTTCCTACCGGGCTCTTATCATCTTTAATGATAACAACTGCGTTTTCGTCAAAGCGGATATGAGATCCGTCGCTGCGGCTTACACCACTTACGGAACGAACTACAACAGCCTTAACTACCTGGCCTTTCTTAACAACGCCGCCGGGGGTTGCATCTTTGACCGTAGCAACTACAATATCACCGATATTGCCGCTTTTACGGAAGGAACCGCCCAGAACTTTGATAACCAGGACGTTCTTAGCACCGGTATTATCTGCAACGTTGAGTCTGCTTTCCTGCTGAATCATCGTGCCTATCCTCCTATATTATACTTTCTATATCAGTTCTGACGGGCAACGATTTTCTCAACTCTCCAACGCTTGTCGTGAGACAGCGGGCGGGTTTCGACGATGCGTACGGTATCACCGACACGGCATTCGTTGTTTTCGTCATGCGCTTTGAACTTGGTTGTGGTATTAATAGATTTTTTGTAGAGCTTGTGGGGAACTTTACGTTCTACAGCAACAACTACGGTTTTATCCATCTTGTCGCTGACAACAATTCCCTGGCGCACCTTGCGCAACTTTCTTTCTTCTGCCACGTTGAGATCCTCCTTTGGATAAACCGTTATGCCTTCTTGGCAGCCTTCAATTCTTCTTCACGCTGTACAGTCTTGATACGAGCGATGGTTTTCTTTACTTCGCGAATACGCATCGGATTTTCAAGCTGTCCTGTAGCGAGCTGAAAACGGAGGTTAAACAGTTCTTCCTTTAAGCCGGCAACCTTTTCATCTAATTCGGCAGTGCTCAGGTTACGAATTTCATTGACCTTCATTTTATTCACCTGCCACTTCTTGACCTTTAACTACAAATTTTGTTTTGATTGGCAGCTTGTGGCCTGCAAGACGCATAGCTTCTTTTGCAGCTTCCATGGAGATGCCGCCCATTTCGAACATTACACGGCCCGGTCTTACTACGGCTACCCAATATTCAACGGCGCCTTTACCGGAACCCTGACGGGTACCAATTGGTTTAGCAGATACTGGTTTGTCTGGGAAAATCTTGATCCAAACCTTGCCGCCACGTTTTGTGTAACGGGTCATGGCAATACGAGCTGCTTCAATCTGACGGCTGGTAATCCAGGATGGTTCTGTTGCTACCAGACCAAATTCACCGTAAGTTACGGTGTTTCCACGATGTTCTTTGCCTTTCATACGGCCGCGGAACTGTTTTCTATATTTAGTACGCTTTGGAATTAACATCAGGAATCACTCCTTTCAGAGTTTCTCGGTCTACGTTCTCTGCGTTCACCACGACGGCCGCCTCTTCTGTTTCCTTCATGACGGTTGTTTCTGTCTTTGTTGGTGCGGGTGTTTTCGTTTTCATCAACGACCTGTCCCGGAGCGAGTTCGCCTTTGTAAATCCAGACTTTAATGCCGATAGCACCATAGGTGGTATGAGCTGTGGTTACACCGTAGTCGATGTTTGCACGAAGAGTCTGAAGCGGAATAGAACCTTCACGGTAGCTTTCGGAACGAGCGATTTCTGCGCCGCCGAGACGACCGGAAACGGTTACTTTGATACCTTTAGCGCCTGCACGCATGGTTCTGCCTACAGCCTGTTTTACTGCACGACGGAAACCGATACGTCTTTCGAGCTGGGAAGCGATGTTTTCGCCAACCAGGATGGCGCTCATGTCGGTGGATTTAATTTCAAGGATATCGATGTCGACTTCTTTGTCGGTTACAGCAGCGAGAGCTTTTTTAATGTCTTCGATGCCTGTGCCGCCACGGCCGATAACCATACCCGGTTTAGCAGTATAAATGGCAAGCTTTACTCTATTGCCTACACGTTTAATGCCAATTTTGGAAATTCCTGCTACAAACAGGTGCTTCTTTAAGAACTGGCGGATTTTGGCATCTTCCACAAGCAGTGCAGCATAATCTTTTTCTGCAAACCATTTGGAATCCCAGTCATCGATCACGCCTACACGCATTCCATGCGGATTAACTTTCTGACCCAAAACGTTTCCCTCCTTCGATTACTCTTTTTCAGAAACTTTTACCGTCAGTGTGCTGGTACGTTTCATAATCCCGAAAGCCTGTCCACGGGAACGTGGATGTACGCGCTTCATAATCGGGCCTGCATCTACAAAAATTGTGGAGATGTAGAGATTGTCAATGTTCATGTCGTTGTTGTTTTCTGCATTTGCCATAGCGCTTCTCAGGGTCTTTTCAACCACGATGGATGCTGCTTTATGGGTGTTGCGCAGAATAGAGATTGCTTCTCCCGCTTTCTTGCCACGGACAAGGTTTGCTACGATGCGAACCTTACGGGGAGAAATGCGGATATTTCTTGAAATTGCCTGAACTTCCATTTTATTCCTCCCTGTTATTTTTTGTCGGTCTTGTTATGACCCTTGAAAGTACGGGTTGGAGCGAATTCACCAAGTTTATGACCAACCATATCTTCAGTGATGTAAACCGGTACATGCTTTCTTCCGTCGTGAATCGCAATGGTGTGACCTACGAAGCTCGGCAGGATAGTAGAAGCACGGGACCAGGTTTTTACAATTTTCTTATCATTAGCTGCATTCAGTGCATCAATCTTCTTTACGAGAGAGAATGCGACGAACGGGCCTTTCTTTACAGATCTGGACACTTTTACTCCTCCTTATCTTACTTGCGTCTCTTAACAATCAGCTTAGTAGACGCTTTTCTGCTATGTCTGGTCTTCACGCCGTAAGCAGGTTTACCCCACGGAGTAACTGGACGCTTACGTCCAACAGGAGCTTTACCTTCGCCGCCGCCATGTGGATGGTCGTTCGGGTTCATTACAACGCCGCGGTTAGCAGGACGTACGCCGAGCCAACGGTTTCTGCCGGCTTTGCCGAGGGTAATGTTTTCATGATCTTCGTTACCAATAGCACCGATGGTAGCACGGCAACGGATGTGTACTCTTCTGAGTTCGCCGGACGGGAGACGGAGAAGTGCATAGTCGCCTTCTTTAGCCATCAGCTGAGCGCTGGCACCAGCAGAGCGAACCATCTGGCCGCCTTTGCCAATTTTCAGTTCTACGTTGTGAACGATGGTACCAAGAGGAATGTTGATGAATGGCAGGCAGTTACCTACTTTGATATCGGATTCTGGGCCGCTGGTTACTACGTCGCCAACCTTCAGTCCTTTCGGAGCGAGGATGTAACGTTTTTCGCCATCTGCATACTGCAGGAGTGCAATACGGCAGGTACGGTTCGGATCGTATTCGATGGTAGCAACTTTTGCCGGAATGCCATCTTTATTTCTCTTGAAATCGATGATTCTGTACTGACGTTTATGTCCGCCGCCCTGATGACGAACGGTGGTTTTACCGGAGCCATTACGGCCGCCATGATTATGAACAGGAGCCAGCAGAGATTTTTCTGGTTTGTCTGTTGTAATTTCCTCAAAGGTGGAAACGGTCATCTGACGGCGTCCTGGAGTATACGGTTTAAATGATTTGTATGCCATTTAGATTACTCCTCCCTTACGCTTCGAAGAGTTCAATTGTTTCGCCCGGTTTGAGGGTAACAATTGCTTTCTTCCAATCACTGCGACGACCCTGGGTACGGCCCAGACGTTTCATCTTGCCTTCATAACGCATGGTATTCACAGCCTGTACTTTTACTTTGAAGATCTGTTCCACAGCCTGGCGGATTTCAACTTTTGTTGCTGCCAGCGGTACACGGAAGGTGTATTTGCGTTCTTCCATGAGAGCTGTAGTTTTTTCTGTAACGATCGGTTTAATGAGGATGTCACGTGCGTCCATTATGCGAGTACCTCCTCAATCTTCTTTACGGCTTCCTGGGTCAGGAACAGTTTGCCGGTATTAACGATATCATAAATGTTGAGTCCGCTTGGAGCATAGGCTTTAACGCCTGGGATGTTACGAGCGGAGAGAACGGTGTTCTGGGAAGCAGCGCCGCCATCAACGATGAGAGCTTTGCCTTCTGCCTGGAATGCAGCCAGCAGTTTTACTACTTCTTTGGTCTTCGGTGCGTCGAAGTTTACAGCATCGAGAACAACCAGTTCATTTGCACGGAGTTTTTCAGACAGTGCAGATTTAACAGCCAGCTGACGTGCCTTTCTTGGCATATCTTTAGCATGGCTTCTTGGGGTCGGTCCAAATACTGTACCGCCGCCAACCCACAGTGGGGAGCGGATGGATCCGACTCTGGCACGACCGGTGCCTTTCTGTTTCCAAGGTTTCTTGCCGCCGCCGCGAACAAGGCCTCTGGTTTTGGTGGCATGTGTGCCAAGACGTTCATTAGCCATCTGACGCACAACTGCCTGATGAATAACAGCTTCGTTATAGTCTACGCCAAAGACGCTGTCATTCAGCTCTATTTCACCAGCAACTTCGCCGGCTACATTATACAGCTTTACTTTCGGCATTGAGATGTTCCTCCCTTAATCAGAACAATTTTCTGTTGTTCCAGACAATATTATTTTACAGGCTTTACAGTATCCTGTACCATGACGAGGCTTCCCTTAGCACCTGGGATCCCGCCTTTGACAAGCATAAGATTACGGGCAGTATCAACTCTTACTACCTGAAGATGCTGTACAGTTACGCGTACGCCGCCGAGCTGGCCAGGCATCTTCTTGCCTTTGAATACTTTTCCGCCGCCGCCGGACATACGAGCGCCGAGGGATGCGGTCTGACGATGGTTTTTGGAGCCGTGGGATTCAGGTCCACGCTGGTGGTTGTGACGTTTAATGGTGCCGGCGAATCCTTTGCCGCGGCTTGTGCCAATTACGTCTACAACTTCGCCTGCTGCGAAGATATCAGCAGCCAGAGTTTGGCCTACTGTGTAAGACGGCTTTTCAGCGAGTCTGTATTCACGCAGATATTTTACTGGGTCAATACCAGCTTTTTCAAACTGACCCTTTACAGGTTTTGTCAAATGTTTTTCTTTGACAGCGCCATAACCGAGCTGAACAGCGTTGTATCCGTCGCTTTCAACGGTCTTTACTGCTGCAACAACGTTTGGCAGAACTTCAATAACACTTACCGGAATCAGGTCGCCGTTTTCAGCGAATACCTGAGACATTCCTAATTTTGTTCCCAAAATAGCCTTAGACATCTTTGCACCTCCTTACAGTTTAATTTCAATGCTGACGCCAGCTGGGAGTTCCAGTCTCATCAGCGCATCCGCGGTCTTCTTGGAAGGATCGAGGATGTCAATGAGTCTCTTGTGAATACGCATTTCGAACTGTTCACGGCTGTCTTTGTTGACATGTGGAGAACGAAGAATGGTGTACACGTTCCGTTCGGTTGGGAGCGGAATCGGACCGGAGACTCTGGAGCCTGTTCTTTTTGCAGTCTCCGCGATCTTCGCTGCGCTCTGATCTACTGCTTTGTGATCATAGCCTTTCAGACGAATTCTGATTTTTTCCTGTTTCGACATTAGATAAACCTCCTACGTTCATTTCATGAATGAACTGCTCCGTGGAAATTCCCCTGCTAGGCAGGCCACCTTCCACTTCATAGTTTGTTCTGAACCGCCTCACGCCTTGTTCCCTCAAATAAGGCACGTAGACGTTCAGCTTTTTAATAATACTATTTTGGAAGCATAAAATCAAGTGCTTTATAAAGATTTTATATTTTTCTAGCAAAGTCTGAAATACACGATAAATACTAGTGTTTTAAGGTTTAGGCGCTCCTACTTTTCACATAAACACGCCACCACGTGTGTACTGGTTTTCATAAACTTTTTCTAAAATCGCAAAAGGACTGTTTATTTTATATCGCTTCCTATGAAAATAGGAAATTTTCGCCTTTGTATAGTCATGTAAATAGACGTATTTCTATGCTGATTATGCAGAGTTT
>ERZ808242.564-NODE-564-length-26331-cov-20.152801_pt1 | contig 26331 bp, 20 predicted proteins | sample MGYA00521244_ERZ808242 | MGnify/ENA primary metagenome ERZ808242 (study PRJEB31516, sample SAMN03275573) | gut metagenome | biome: mammalia-associated habitat; material: feces | host: Papio cynocephalus | place: Kenya | collected 2012-07-27 ... | reverse complement strand
GTGACCTGGAGATGCTTCAGAGCGGATTGGAGCAGTCCGGCTACAACCAGATCTATGCCATCGCCGAAGGCCGGGATCAGGAGACCGCGCTTGAACTGAACGACAAACTGTTGGCGAGGCTGGACTCTCTGAAAGGCAGTGTAGCCTTTGTCAAAGGAGTCGGCAATTTCGCCCCGTCGGAGAAAACCCAGGCCGAAAGGATAGAGAGGTGGAATGCTTTCTGGGGCTGTGGCCGCGCGGAAAAGCTTCTGAAGGAATTGGCTGACGAAAGCCGGAGGCAAGGATTCTCGGAGTCGGCGTTCAGTCCGTTCAAGGATGTCCTGACCAAGGAATATGCCGTCTTGCCAACCGCTGTTGGCTCTCCGTTGATGAAGTCGTTTGACGATACATATATTATCAAAGATAATGGAAAATATCTAATTGTAAATCAAGTATATTCTGCTGGTGCCCCCAGTGCGGAGGCGATAAAGCGATCCCTGCGCTCTGAAGGGGCGCTTGCCTTCGACACCGGCGACATCAGCAACCGTCTTGTGTCAGTCCTTTCCGGGAGCTTTGACTTCATCGGCGCGATATGCAGCCTTGTGGTGTTCGTCTTCCTGTGCCTCAGTTTCCGCCGTTTGGAGCTTGGCCTCCTGTCATTTTTCCCGCTGGCTGTCAGCTGGTTCTGGATTCTCGGCATTATGGGTCTTCTGGACATCCGCTTCAACATCGTCAACATCATCCTCGCCACGTTCATCTTCGGCCAGGGCGATGACTACACGATCTTCATCACCGAGGGCCTTGTCTATGAATATGCCTACGGGAAGAAACGTCTCGCCACCTACAAGAACAGCGTGTTTAATTCGGCAGTGATAATGTTCATCGGCATCGGGGCCTTGATCTTGGCCAAGCATCCGGCGATGCGCTCGCTGGGGGAGGTCACGGTGATCGGGATGTTCATTGTCGTGGCAATGGCTTACTATCTGCCTCCGGTGATGTTCAGATGGCTGACGGAGAAGAATGGCGCTAAACGTGACATCCCTTTGACTTTGAAAAGGTTGGTATATTCGCTCTACGCTCTTGTCGGCTATGTGCTGCTGATGTTCCTGTTCGCCTACCCTTACACTTTTTTCCATTTTTTGATTCAGGGCAATTCTTCGGACAGCAAGTTGAAGTACCATAGATTCCTTCAGAGGATGTCTCGTTTTCTGTTGAGGCGTATTCCAGGAGTGAAGGTCAGCATTTCCGGAGTCACCGATTTTGATAAGCCATCCGTTATCGTTGCGAATCATCAGTCACATATTGATCTTATCTGCTTGATGGCCTTGACTCCTAAAGTGGTGTTCTTTACTAATGACTGGGTCTGGAAGAATCCGATTTACGGTTATGTCCTTCGCAAGGCCGACTGTTTCCCGGTTCATGATGGAATAGAGGAGAACATGGACAGAATTCGTTCTTTGGTGGCTCGGGGATATTCATTAGTCATTTTCCCAGAGGGGACGAGGACTCTGGATGGCAAGGTAGGGCGTTTCCACAAAGGGGCTTTTTATGTGGCCTCGGAACTTGGCTTGGACATCACTCCTGTGTTTATTCATGGAGCTTACGATGTGCTTCCAAAGACGGATTTTATGCTTAGGGAAGGCTCCGTGCAAGTCGAAGTAGGTGTGAGGATTCCATGCCGCGAGGATTACCGTGCGATGACAAAAGAGTGTCACAGAATGTTTGTCGCAAGGTACTCTGAGATTTGCAAGGAGCTAGAGACTCCAGAGTACCTTTCTAAATATGTCAGGTACAAGTACCTTTACAAAGGTGCCGATGTGGAATCCCGCTGCCGAAAGGCACTCTCTCGTGTGAAAGATGCCGGATTCTTGTTTGAGACTCCTTCCGGTAATCATTTTGAGATCCATGACTGCGGGCAGGGTGAGTATGCCTTGATCTTCGCCTTGATGCACCCGGAGATTAAGGTGGATGCGTACGACAAGGATGAGGATAACATAATGCTTGCCTCTAACTGTTCGTGTTTGCCGGATAACCTTCATTTTCATTTGGAGTCATGAGACGGATTGCCTTGATAATCTTGACCGTTCTGATGCTTGGCCTTCAAGCTCATGCTCTTGGGCTTGAAGCGTTCTTTCCTGAACCAGACAAGGCCAACGGAGCCGCCGTGATAGTCTGTCCCGGAGGCAGTTACTATTGGCTTTCAAAAAAGATTGAGGGAACTGACGTGGCAAGAAAACTGGCTGATGCAGGATTCACTGCGTTTGTCCTGCACTACCGCCACGCCGGCACGAGATACTTCCTTTTCGGGAATATGGCGGTTCCTCAGAACCATTATCCCGATGCGTTGGATGACCTTAGGAATGCGGTGCTGGAAGTGCGGCGGAAGGCTTCCGAATATTCAATCGACCCTTCAAAGGTCGGGGTGATGGGTTTCTCCGCCGGGGGCCACCTCGTGTTGAATAGCGGTGAGGAAGCGATTGAGAATCAAGGAATATCTTCGCGTCCGTCGTTCATCGTCTCTGTCTATCCGGTAGTCACCATGACCGATGAGGCCATAGTCCACAAACGTTCCCGGACGGCATTGCTAGGCGGGCACCGGAAAGATTCCTCCCTTAGGCGTAAGCTCTCTATGGAATTGGACATCCCGTCGGACATGCCGCCTGTCTTTCTTGTGAACTGTCTGGATGACCCGACCGTTGACTACCGCAACTCCGTCGTGATGGACAAAGCCCTGACCGAATCCGGAATCCCCCACAAGTATATTCAGTTCCCTTCCGGCGGCCACGGCTTCGGCGCCTCCTCCACCCAGGCCGACTGGTTTCCTTTATTTCTGGATTGGTTTGAGAACCTGCCAGCGAAAGGCCACCGCGAGTAACCCTGGGGATGTATTGGCTTTGGGACTCCTAACCCAGTCTGCGGGCTAAAGCTACCGCAATGTTTTTCCGGGCGAAATCGTTGACCGAAACGAAAGTGGTCTTGCGTTTCAGCTCGTCATGAGACATAGTCAGCAATAACTTTGCAAGGCATTCGTCCGCAAAGGAGTTTGACACGACATCAACACCTTCGAAATCCAGTGTCACCTTATCATATTCATTCAATAGAGAAACAAGTTGCTCTCGCACTCTCTCACCGAGCATTCTGGTACCGAGATTTTCTCCAAAATCTCTGAATTTAAAAGTAGTAGGGCAGAGTCCGCATGACAGATGCATATCGCTGATTTTGATTAACCGCTCTTTTTGCCTAATTTCGCAAGATTAATCGACTTTCAGAAATTTTCGAGATGACAGAGGACATTGAATTCCGGTCAGTGGAGGCCATCAAAGACTTTCAGGAGAGGAAACTGCGCGAGGCACTGGACTATCTGGCGGCCAATTCGCCATATTACCAAAGGATGTTTTCCCGTTTCGGGATAGATGTCTCCGCCATCCGCCATATTGAGGACCTTGTAAAGATTCCGTTCACCGAGAAGAAAGATCTCCAACTTTACAACGAGGACTTTCTGTGTGTCCCGAGGGACAAGGTGATCGACTACATCACCACTTCCGGCACGCTGGGGGATCCTGTCACGTTCTGCTGCACGGAGAAGGATCTCCAAAGGCTTGCCTACAACGAGAAGAAGTCATTCGAGTGCGCCGGAGTGCATCCCGGCAACGTTGTCCAGCTTATGACGACCATCGACAAACGCTTTATGGCCGGGCTGGCTTATTTCCTTGGCATCAGGGAGTTGGGCGCAGGAATCATCCGGGTGGGCAACGGCGTGCCGGAGCTTCAATGGGACACGATCCGGCGCATCAAGCCGGACACGATAATGTGTGTGCCATCGTTCATTCTCCGTCTCATCCATTACGCCGAGGAACATGGAATAGACTACCGTAACTCAAGTGTCAAGAGAATCATCGGAATCGGAGAAGGACTTAGAAACCAGGACTTTTCGCTTAACCTGTTGGGCTCGAAGATAAAGGAGAAGTGGGACGTGGATCTCTATGCCACATATTCATCAACTGAGATGGGAGCCACATTCTCCGAGTGCCAGTACGGCATGGGTGGCCATGTGCATCCGGAATTGATCATTGTGGAGATCATCGGTGAGGACAACATGCCTGTTCCGGACGGAGAGGAAGGAGAGATCGTGGTGACCACCCTTGGGGTCGAGGGAATGCCTCTTCTGCGCTTCCGTACCGGGGACATCGCGGCGAAGAGAGTTGAGCGGTGCAGGTGCGGAAGGAACTCTTACCGTCTCACTCCTTTGGTGGGTCGCAAGAACAACATGATCAAGCTCAAAGGTACGACACTTTACCCGCCGGCCATCAATGATGTGCTGGACAACGTGGACTACATAGCCAACTATGTGGTTTATGTTCAGGACTCCGAGGCTGGAACGGACGATGTGGTTGTGAAGATAGGATTGGCGCGTGAGTCCGGTTTCGATGTCGTGAAGGACCTTAAGGACAGGTTCCGCTCAAGGCTTCGCGTGGCTCCTGATGTGGAAATCCGTCCAAAGGAGGAGATCCAAAAGGTACTCTTTCCGGCCAAGAGCCGCAAACCTGTGAAATTCGTGGATTTAAGAAACAAGAAATGATGATTGGCGAAACCATCTTCGATGACATAAGGCCTTATCGTGACGAGGAGATCCCGGCGGCGATGCACCGCATAGCGGACAATGACTTGTTCCCGCTGCTGTCCACGTTCGCTTTCCCGGACAGGAATGTGGAGGATGTCCGTGCGGAGGTACGGAACATCAGCACTGTGTACGGCTTCCAGAAACAGATAATGTGGTACGTCAACGAGCAGATCGTGAAGCGCAGCATGTCCTCCTACACGGTCTCCGGAATCGAGAGCCTGGACCCTGCCGGACACTATCTTTTCGTGTCCAACCACAGGGACATAATGCTGGACGCCTCAGTGCTTCAGAACATTCTTCATACCCACGGCTTCCGGACCTCGGAGATCACTTTCGGAGCCAATCTGATGAGTTCCAGTCTGGTGATCGACATCGGCAAGTCCAACAAGATGTTCAGGGTGGAGAGAGGCGGCAGCATGAAGGATTTCTACAAATCATCCGTCCATCTGTCCGAGTACATCAGGCACACCATCGTGGACAGGGGTGAGTCCGTCTGGATCGCCCAGAGGAACGGCCGCACCAAGGACGGCAACGACGCTACCGACCAGGGAATCATCAAGATGTTCGGAATCAGCAGGCGTGATGACAAGATCAAGGCATTGTCCGAACTGAACATCGTCCCGCTCTCCATCTCCTACGAATGGGAGACCTGTGACTACATGAAGGCTCTTGAGCTTTACCAGTCGAGGTTCGGGAAATATGTCAAAAAACAGGGCGAGGATCTTTCCAGCATCCTTTCCGGCATCACATCTTTCAAAGGTGACGTGCACTTGACATTCTGCCCGATGGTGACGGAGAAGGATCTTATGGCCTACGATGCACTTCCGGGAATTGAATATAACCGTGAGGTGGCAAGGCTCTTGGACCGCAGGATCCATGCCGGCTACAGGCTGACTGCCAACAACTTCATCGCCCATGACATCCGTTTCGGAAAGCACGAGTTCAGGGGCGTTAAATATTCGGAGGAGCAGAGAGAGAGGTTCCTGCGCCATCTGAAGAAACTGGAGGAATACGATGTCGATGAGCCGGAGGTGCTTGCCGACATATTCCTTGGAATATATTCAAATCCTGTGGATAATTGTTTTGATAGAAGCCATGAATAGGGTAGTGATAACAGGGATGGGCATCTGGTCGTGCCTTGGGAAGACTCTGGAGGATGTCCGTGATTCTCTCTACGAGGGTAAATCCGGGATTGTCTTCGATCCGCAAAGAAAGGAGATCGGTTTCCGTTCAGCCTTGACCGGGAAGGTGGAAGTCCCTGACCTCAAGAAAGAACTGAGCCGTTCACAGCGTGTTTTCATGCCTCAGCAGGCCAAGTTCGCCTACTGCGCCACCAGGGATGCCCTGCGTGACGCGGGGGTGGATGAGGAATATCTTGACTCCAATGTGGTCGGTCTTCTTTATGGGAATGATTCATCGGCTCTTCCGGTGATAGAGTCCATTGACATCATCCGGGAGAAGAAGGACACCATGATGTGCGGCTCCGGAGCGATCTTCCAGTCCATGAACTCTACTGTCACAATGAACCTTGACTGCATATTCAGACTTAAAGGGATTAACCTTACTGTGTCAGGGGCTTGTGCCAGTGGTTCGCATGCAATCGGTCTCGGAGCCCTGCTGATTCAGCATGGCCTTCAGGAAATGGTTGTCTGCGGCGGAGCCCAGGAGGTTCATCCTTATGCGGTTGCCTCATTCGATGGCATCTCGGCGTTCTCCGTCAGAGAAAACGAGCCGGAAAAGGCGAGCCGTCCTTTTGACCGTGATCGTGACGGGCTTGTGCCGAGTGGCGGAGCGGCCACAGTGATTCTGGAAAGTTACGAGAGTGCCGTTCGTAGGGGAGCGAGGATTTATGGAGAGATTTTAGGCTATGGCTTTTCCGGCAACGGGGAACACATCTCCACCCCAAATGTCGATGGCCCTAAACGCTCTTTGGAAATGGCTGTGAATCAGGCCGGAATAGACAGGTCTGCGATAGGTTACATCAATGCCCACGCCACATCGACTCACATCGGTGACGCCAATGAGGCCAAGGCGATCGCTGCCGTCTTCGGTGACAGGACAGTCCCTGTCACAAGTACGAAATCACAGACCGGACACGAGATGTGGATGGCGGGTGCCAGCGAGGTGATTTACTCAATGCTCATGATGAAGAACGACTTCATCGCCGCGAATCTGAATTTCGAGAATCCGGACGAGGATTCCGCGAGGCTTCTGATTCCGGCCGAGAGGATGTCCAGACATTTCGATGTGTTCCTATCCAATTCGTTCGGCTTCGGGGGCACTAACTCCACATTGATAATCAAGAATCTTCATTGATTTCCGGAAAGGTGGCTTAAATGGACAGAAGCGTCATCATCATAGGAAGCGGTTTAGGTGGCCTGGAATGTGGCTGCATCCTGGCCAGGAAAGGTTTCCGGGTGACGATTCTGGAACAGGCCGCCAAACCAGGTGGCTGCCTCCAGTCCTTCAGGCGCGGCGGACGTGTGTTCGACACGGGGCTCCACTATGTAGGAGGTCTCGGCGAAGGCCAGTCCCTGCGACCTTTCTTTGAATATTTCGGATTGATGGATCTGCCGTGGAGACAGATAAATCCCGATTGTGTTGATGAGATTGTCATCGGAAATCAAAGTTTCCCTCTGGCCTCTGGCCACGATCGTTTTGTGGAGCGGCTCTGCGAGCGTTTCCCCGCTGAAAGAGACAATCTTCGGGAATATGCCCGCTTCCTCCGAAAGGTCGGGGACGACATATTCAAAATCTTTGAGGGCGACAGCGTCGAGATGAATGAACTTCTGGGCCGCGGCGCCTATGAATATCTTCACTCCACGATATCAGATCCTCTTCTTCGTCAGGTTCTCAGCGGTGCATTCATGAGGATGGAACTTCGGGAGTCGCTGCCGTTGTACGTGTTCGCTCAGATCAATAATTCGTTCATTCAAAGTGCTTGGAAGTTGGAAGGTGGTGGGGATCAAATTGCCCATCGGATGGTGGATTCAATTACTTCAATGGGAGGAACGGTTCGCACCAATGCCAGGGTGACTTCGATTATAGCCGAGAGTGGCAAGGTTTCCGAAGTTCAGGTGAACGGAACTGAGACACTGAGGGCTGATTGGGTGATCTCAGACGCACATCCTGCTGTGACACTTGAGCTTATCTCTGACGGCCTCCGAAAGGTTTACAAAGAAAGGATTTCGTCTTTGGACAACACGTTCGGAGTGTTTACTGCGAACCTCTGCCTGAAACCCGAAGTGCCGGTGTGTCCCGACGGGAACATATTCATTCATCGCGAGGGCATTGATCTTTGGCATTCGGCTCCGTCAGCCACCGAATCGGTTATGGTCTTTTTTTATCCTAAGCCGCATGGTGGAGTGACGCATCTGGATCTGATGAGTCCTATGCCTTTTTCTATGATTAAGGGAGAGTCCTATGAACAGGCAAAGCGTGAGAAACTCCAAGAGTGCCTTGGCTTGGTAAAACAACGATTGCCGTGGTTGGACGACAGCATTGAGAGGGCCTGCACCAGCACCCCTTTGACATATTCCCGCTACACATTCACTCCGCAAGGCTCCGTCTTCGGCATCCGCCATAATTGGGAAACCCCTCTGCGCACTGTCCTTTCGCCTCGCACCCCTTTGGATAACCTCCTTTTCACCGGCCAAAGCCTCAACCTCCACGGCCTCCTCGGTGTCTCAATGACCTCCATCTTCACCTGCCGCGAGATCCTCGGCAGGGATTTTACCGTCTTTCGCTGATCCTGTCGCTTCCCATCCAACTGAATGACCGTTAAAAAACAACAACCTCATCGTCATTTAATGATTATCATTTTATGATGATGAAAAATTATTGCGTATGTTTGCACTGAAATTAATTTTGAACATCTTATGTCGAAATACGCTTTTGTGACCGGGGGAAGCCGCGGAATCGGGCGGGCGGTATGTGTGAGACTTGCCCGGATGGGATTCTGTGTAGTGATTAACTATGTCTCTAACGATGATGCAGCGCGCGAGACTCTCCGTCTGATTGAGGAGGCCGGTGGCAGCGGGGAGCTTCTTAAGTTCGATGTGTCTGACACTGAGGCGGCAGTCAAGGCGATAGAAGGTTGGCAGGAAAGTCATCCGGATGATTATGTGGAGGTGCTGGTGAACAACGCGGGAGTGAGAAGGGATAACCTGATGCTCTGGATGGAACATGACGATTGGTTCAGGGTGATGGCCACGGATCTGAACAGTTTCTACAACGTCACCCGTCCGTTCCTTCAGCCGATGGTCTCGCACAGAAATGGACGAATCATCAACATGGCCTCTCTTTCCGGTCTCAAAGGACTGCCCGGCCAGACGAACTATTCGGCCGCAAAGGGTGGCTTGATCGCCGCCACAAAGGCTCTGGCCCAGGAACTTGCTCCTAGAAAAATCACCGTCAACGCCGTCGCTCCGGGCTTTGTGGAGACCGACATGATCGAAGGCCTTGACGAGGCATCTCTCAAGGCCCAGATCCCGGCCCGCCGTTTCGGAAAGCCTGAGGAGGTCGCCGCCCTTGTCGGTTTCCTCGCATCTCCGGACTCCGCCTACATCACCGGCCAGGTCATCTCCATCAACGGGGGACTGTACTAACTCTGCTTTGCTGGGCTGATTGAAGATGTTTATCAGCTTACTTTGTCCCGCAGCCAACGTACAGCTGTTTTGGCTATCTTATAATCTTCATGCCGGAACCACTGATATTGTCAAGCCATCTTGGTGGATAGTTACAGTTCCATATTCATTATTTTTTTGCAAAAATAAGACTTCCCTTTTCGCAAGGAAAATATATGCCTGAATTTTCCTTGCGAAAAGGAAAGATATCCCCCTGGCCACTAATCTTGTGGTTGCTGAGATTGTCGAAGCATCGAAGTGATCATGCTGACCGAACAAACGGGATGGAGTGAACAGACGAAAAACCACCGCGACAATGTTACATTTTTCCGGTCTTTCCGTTTATATCAGTGAAAAGTTCAAACGATGATCGATGACTTTCTCACAGAAGCGTTCCTGGCCCTCAAGGGCCGGTGGAAATCAGAAGACGTTCTGCTGCAAGACGCCTTCTGCAGGCTTTGGGGAAGAAAGTACAAGATCGGAAGCGTGAAAGAGGCGATAGTGCTGCTGTCAAGGACAGGCAGAAACCTTGAGATCGACGAACACAGGAAAGCGAGCGGGAGGCAAACGGATAGCAAAAGACCCTGGAATGCACCAGGCCGCGGTCCGGATGCACATCTCAGGGGCAAGAAAAATTTTAAGGGACAAATTCAGAGATGAAGATGAATAGGATCAATGAATATATCGACAGGTTTTTCGAGGGAACCCTTTCCGAAGCCGAGGAACTGAAGCTCAAGGCTTTCCTCACCTCTCCGGAAGGACTGGCCTCTGAATATGACGAAGCGCGCCGTGATGGGTTACTTCACCGTTGCCTTACCGCTCGATGGTGGCCTCGCGGTCAGGACCGAGGGAGATTATGCTGATCGGCACTCCGAGATAATCTTCCATGAATTTGATGTAGTTCTTGAATTCCTGCGGAAGCCCGCTTTCCTTGCGGACTCCGGTGAGGTCTTTCTTCCAGCCGGGGAACTCGGTGTAAACCGGCTCGATCTTGGCGGCGATGTCGAACGGAACCTGGTCGGTCTCCTTGCCGTCCACCTTGTAGGAAGTGCAGACCTTGATTGTCTCGAAATCATCCAGGCAGTCGGATTTCATCATGATGAGGTCGGTCACTCCGTCGATCATCACGGTGTACTTCAGCGCCACGAGGTCCAGCCAGCCGCAGCGGCGGGGACGGCCTGTGACGGCTCCGAACTCGTGCCCGACCTGGCGGAGCCTCTCACCGGTCTCGTCGAACAATTCTGTCGGGAACGGGCCGCTGCCCACACGCGTGCAGTAGGCCTTGAATATTCCGTAGACGTGTCCGATCTTTGACGGGGCGACTCCAAGTCCGGTGCAGACTCCTCCTACCGTAGTTGACGATGATGTGACGAATGGATATGAACCGTAGTCGATGTCCAGCATCGAGCCCTGCGCGCCTTCCGCAAGCATCGGCTTGTCTTCCAGCCATTTGTTCACGAAGTACTCGCAGTCTATGAGGTTGAATCCCTTGAGGAACTCGATGGCGCTCATCCACTCGGCCTCGTCCTTGGCCGGGTCGCACTCGAAGTGCAGGTCTGAGAGCAACTGAATATGTCTGGCCTTGAGTTTCTCGAACCTCTCTTTGAAATCAGGGGCGAGGATGTCGCCGACCCTGAGGCCATGCCTGCTGATCTTGTCGGTGTAGGCCGGCCCGATGCCCTTGAGGGTGGAACCGATCTTTCCCTTACCCGCTGCGGCCTCGTAGGCGGCGTCAAGAAGCCTGTGGGTCGGAAGGATCAAGTTTGCCTTCTTGGAGATGAACAGTTTCTCTTTCGGGTTGATGTTCATCTTCTCCACGTTGCCGCACTCTTCTCTGAGAGTGATCGGATCCAGAACCACGCCGCTTCCGATGATGTTCGTGGATCCTTCACGGAATATTCCCGAAGGTATGCTGCGGACCACGAAGCTCTTGCCGTCGAAATGCAGGGAATGGCCGGCGTTCGGCCCCCCTTGAAACCTTGCCACCGCGGGATAGCGTCCCGCAAGCACATCCACAATCTTTCCTTTTCCTTCATCTCCCCACTGGAGACCAAGGACTACGTCAAGCTTTGAACTCATGTCTTATAGTATTCGTTTTTGTATTCTTAAATGTCAGAACGGGAGGTCGTCCTGCGGCATGTCCGCCGCGGCAATCTCAATTGGATTCACCTGTGTCTGCTGTGTCTGCTGAACGGGCTGCTGCTGATAACCGCCCTGCTGATTCGGTTGCTGTTGTTGCTGATAACCGCCCTGCTGATTCGGTTGCTGTTGCTGCTGATAACCGCCCTGCTGATTCGGTTGCTGTTGCTGCTGATAACCGCCCTGCTGGTGTTGAGGCTGCGGGTATGCCTGCCCTTGAGCCTGTCCGCCATTCTGCGCTCCTTGGTTGTCCGGTTTCCTGCCCAGAAGCTGCAGATTGTCCACCGTGACTTCCGTGGTGTATCTCTTGTTGCCTGTCTGGTCAGTCCACGACCTGGTCCTCAGTTTGCCTTCAACGTAAACCTGTGTGCCTTTGCGGATGTATTTCTCCGCCACATCAGCCGAATTTCTCCAGGCCACGATGTTGTGCCATTCCGTGTTCTCTCGAAGTTCTCCATTCCGGTCACGATAGCGTTCGGTAGTCGCGAGGGTGAATGTCGCCACCTTCGTGCCTCCTGCATTAGGGTTGTTGTTTCCATCAAGATAACGTACTTCCGGGTCTTTTCCAACGTTACCGATCAGCATTACTTTGTTCAGTGACATGATCTTAAAGTTTTTAGATAAGTTATGCGTAATAATTCGCTCCGACTTGCGGCTCAAATCAACGCAATTTAGTCAAAAAAATCCGTTTTTACCCTAACTTCCTGGCACTATTCATTCATTCTTTTATAACTTTACATGATCAAAGATAATCAAATGAACAGGCCGGACAATATTGAGTGCTATCAGGGAGACTATTCCGAGCGTGGATTTTGGAACAAGTTGAAAAAAGTGGCAGGGAAGGCGGGGGTGAAGGTCATATACTTGGCCTTGATCCTTTACTATGAATTGACTGATCCGAAGGTAAGCCCTAAGGAAAAGGCGATGGTCATCGGCGCCCTGGGCTACTTCATAATTCCTGTCGATCTTATTCCCGACGCCATTCCTGTTCTCGGCTTTTCCGACGACCTTGCCGCTCTTATGGCCGCCTACAGCTACGTAAAAGGGCATCTGACCCCGGAGGTGAGGTTGATGGCGCGTAATAAGCTTTGCGAATGGTTTGACATGCCCGGCAGCGATCCCGTTGAACCGGATGATCAGTAACAGACGTATTGATTGCGAATAAGTAGATAAATCAATTTAATTGTTATCATAAGGTCGAATATATTTGTAGAAATTGGGATTAATCCTACATTTGTTCCTAAAATTACAATAAAATTCGACTAAATGAAAAGAGTTGTTGTTTTGGTCGCGGCCATATGTGCCGCTTCGGCCTCCGCCATGGCTGGCGGTTATGTCACGAACTCAAATCAGTACGTGGCTTTTCTCAGGAACCCCGCCCAGAATGCCGTCATAGGAGTTCAGGGAGCGTATTTCAACCCTGCCGGCATCGGATTCATGGACAATGGTTGGCATCTGGCGTTGGATGTCCAGTCGGCCTTGCAGAGACGTTATACGACATCTACCTACGAGCCTCTGAAATACGGGGTTGACAATGAGGAAAGGGGCTACAAGAAGTACACAGGCAAGTCTTTCGTTCCGGCCCTTCCGCACCTGAGCCTCGCTTTCAAGCACGACAATCTGTTCGCGTCCTTCCATTTCGGGGTTGTGTCCGGAGGCGGCAAGGCAAAGTATGACCAAGGCCTCGGCTCTTTCGAGGCGCCGGTGGCGATGATTCCGGCTTTGATCAATAATCTGGCTGGAACCCGGATGGTTACCGGCTATGACGCAGACATCAACCTTACCGGAGAACAGTACAACTTCGCCGGCCAGCTGAACATCGGCTGCAGGATAGACCCGCATTGGAGCGTTTCTGTCGGAGCCCGCCTGAACTACATCTCCAATTATTACGCAGGAAGCCTGAGGAACATCCAATTGCGGTACGGGGGGCAGATGCTTCCCGCCGCCAATGTGCTGGGTGCGGCTGTGTCAGCGATCTCCGGAGGCTTGATTCCGACCGAGACCGCTGTCGGGATGGTCGGCGGTCTTGTCAGTGACAAGGAACTTGACGCGCATCAGAAGGACATAGCCTGGACCCCTGTCCTTTCTGTGGATTATAAGAACGGCAGGTTCAATTTCTCTGCGCGCTATGAGTTCAACACGAGAGTGCGCCTGAAGAACAGCACGAAAGCCAACACCACGGGAATATCCCAGTTCGATGACAGCAAGGAGGTGGCCGCTGACATCCCGGGCAACATCAACCTAGGCGCTGAATATTCCGTGAAGCCGAACTTCCGCGTAGCCCTCGGAGCCAACTACTATTTCGACAAGCAGTCGAAGCAGTACAACAATGAGACTGGCCTGAACGATAAACAGAATTACCTCAATCACAACTCTTTCGAGATCCTCGGCGGTCTTGAGTACGATTTGAGTAAGGTCGTGACCCTGAGCATCGGCGCCAACAGCAGCACATTCGGTTTCGGCAACGACGCGAAATACATCTCCGACCTGAGCTACACCACCAGCTCAATCTCCGGAGGTCTGGGCGCCAGAATCAACGCGACCCCGAAAATCGCCATTGATTTAGGAATATACAAGACTTTCTTCCTGCACTTCACCAAGGAGCAGGCCGACTACGGCGGAAACGGCGCGTTGATCGCCGCGAAGCTCGCCCCGGTCCTCGGCCAGTTGGCTCCCGCTGTTCCTGGTCTCGCCGAGAAGCTAGACATAAAGAACCTCCAGATTCCCGGCCAGGACGACTTCTACCGCACCAGCATCGTCGGAGGCGTCGGCGTGACCTTCAAGTTCTAGTGAATCAGGATGCCCTCCCGGTTGAGGCTCTTGAATATTCCAGGTGCGCCTGCCCGTAAGCTGAATTGCCGCTGGGTGAGCCGGGGACTTCCCCGGTGTGGATAGAGCCTTGAATATGCCAGGCCGATCAAACATGCACGTTGACGGTAACAGGCATATTCAAAGAGCGTGAAGGCTAACTTGTTATAACATAATCATTCAGAAGAGTGTCCTACCCGCTGTTTTGGTGGGTAGGACACTCTGTCAATTGGTTCTTTGACAGGACGTTAGTCTCCACATCGGCGGATCTCACAACGTCTCCGTCTCCCGGTATCTTCCACGACTGGAATCTGGCGCCCAGGGATCTGTCAAGGATTTCAGAACATCACGCCATTCTCCGTGATCTCCTTACCGGGCGCAAGGTGATTCTTCCGTGTAAAAGCGGATGATCCGTTCAATGGCTCTTTGACAGACAGGGCAGAAGGCCTCGGCGGTGTTTGTCCTCATACGGCAGTCTTCGCAGGGACGCCAGACGCCTTTGGTCTGGTAGCCTCCGCCTTCAACGAGCCCTACGACGCCCTGGTCGTACAGATCCTTCCATTTGCTCTCGAAGTTGGCCTTCGTGGTGATGTTCTGCTCCCAAGGCTCGATGTCGGGGTAGTAATATTCAACGAACTGGTCGTCGTAGGCATATTCATCGGTCAGACCGCCGAAGCTGTGGCCGAACTCGTGGACCACCACAGGGCCGAAAAGTTTGTGGTGCGCTGTCGTGAGAGTGTAGGAATTGTAGATGCCGCCGCCACCGTAAGTGTCTGTGTTGGCTAGGATTATGATGTGCTCATAAGGGATCCCGGCCAAAGCGTCGTGCATCTTGAACAGATGCAGGGTCGTGAGGTAACGGTCGGAGTAGAACGTGTCGAAGTGGGAGTCCACCGCCGTCTTTTTCCAGAGACCCTCGCGCGGCACACTCACTCCGCTGTCCTGCGACGGCGAGGCCACAGCCACAATGTTGAACCTGTCGCTCATTGATTTGAAAGGCTCATGCCTCAGAAGGTTCTCAACGGCGCTTTCGGCATCCTTGAAGAATATGTCCATCTCTCCCTCGGTGTAGCCTTCTGCGAGGATCGCGATGTCGATCTTCTCCTTGGAGTCACCGCTGTCCAGCAACATTCTCGTTTGTGGCTTCCCGTCCGCCGGCCTGATCAGAATGTCTTTAGGGTCAACAGGATGCGTGAGCTTTGCGGCTACATTCTCGTGGAAATCATAAAGTTGTACGGTGATCTCCGCCGGAGCGGACGGCATCGGCACAAGGAACACGTTCTCGAAACTCCTGCGGACTCTTGTAGCCTCCTCTGTCGCCTGCCACTCTTGGAACAGCGTACAGAACGACATCCTGTAGAGTGTGTCTCCCGTGGCCTTGTCCGTCATCGTGAGCTGCCCGTTGCCCCGCAGCGGAACCTCTTTGAGGTTTGTCCTTCTGCCATGCCACCCGTCAAGGCTTAGCAACTCAGCCACAGCGATGTCGCAATCCTTGTCCGATCCAGTGAAGGTGTAGTCGATCCTCAAGGTCTTGTCCAAAAGCCTTCCTTCAGAGAATGAGCCCGCGCAGGTCTCGTTCATCAATCCCGGCAGCGCCGCCGCCAAGACAATCCAAAATATTCTTTTCATATGGGCCGATTCCATTATGTGATTTTTATAAACGCGTTGTCATTGTTAGCCGGCATCTTTTTTTCCACCAACACCTGCGACTCACGAATTTAGGTTTTTTTTCTGAATGTCCGGAAATATATTCATAAGTAGTCAAGCCTTGATGTAGACGGTCAAGCTGATTTGGTTCCCCTTCAGCACCATCATTTCCAATCCATAGTAGACACCGTCTTTCCTTTCAATCTTGTACACTTCGGAATATTCGAAATCAGGATGCCCGGATTTGTATTTGGTATATTCATCCATCACGTTGTCAGGCAGTTTGAACCATTTGCCAAGCTTGGTGACGGTCTCGTTCCAGCGGTCATCGTTGAGCAGCACGCGCTTGAGTATTCCTTCGTCCTTTATGTAAATAACATTCCGGCCTCCTACGTTGACAGCGCCGATAACAATCGCTCCTGGGTACTTTTCCGTGACTGAAGTCACAGCCTTATCCATGTCGTGAAACCAAGTCGAAGGGTTCGGCTTAGTATGCAGAACGTCAATGACTTCTCCGTCCTCTCCGATCAGCACGTGGCAGTTCTGAGCAATATATTGAAGATTCCCGTTGACGTACGGGGCCGCACAATGGAACTCGTAATATTTTTGGTCAAATCCCCTTCGGCTCACCTCAATCACATACGAATTGTCACCCGTGTAATCCTCGTCATCAATACCGGCGCGGATGTAGCCTCTGGCCACTTTTTTAGGCAGCTGGCTTAGAAAGAGAAAGTTGTCCTTGCTGTACTCTTTCCAAGTGTGTGTCCATTCTTCTTCTATATAGATGGCCACGCACGGAAGTCCATCGACATCAATGAATTCTATGCGTGAAGTGTTGTTGTAGTTTTTGTAGTGGTATGTGAGTGCATCTTTGACAATGACATCATCCGAATATCTCCTGTAGAAATCGGACTTGACGCTCTCTGGAACATTGCCGGAGTCGAACTCGTCCCAAGGCTCGTAATTGCCGCATCCGGTGATTGCCAGAATGCTGACCGTCACGCAAATGATCAGTATGATTCTCTTTGCCATAATTCTGTTTCCTTTTCGGACTTATGAACTTTCAGCTTGCCGCCATAATAAGGCGATTTTAAGATGCATCTATATGTTAATCGCAAGCCTAAGGTGCATGGTCGCATTTCTTCTTTAAGAATTATTTGTTATGGCAAAGTTACGAATAATACATGACAGCATCAGCATCTTATGAGATTAAACAGCATGTTTTCGTCTGCGAATCTGTTTAAGTAAGGTGATTATCTGGTTGACCACAATGTTGTCATGAACTTCTGACAAACAAATACATTCATGCGATGTGCCTGACTTCTAAGTCCCGTGTGTCGCCATTCGACGGTGTTACGTCATACCTGGAAATCCATTTGATTGGCGGATAACGATTTGTCGTTCCAGCTGTGAATGTTTTATCACGCCTGGGAGGCTGACCCCTCGTCAGATCTCGTTCTGTGGCCATCATTCTGACTTAGGTGTGAAAAGCGCCGCACTCCTGGAGTGTCAAGTGGCTGCTTATCAGAGAGATGTATTTCCAGGTGTGAGGAATGTCTCACACCTGGGGGAAAGCGATGCCCGTGGAACGCGTTGCAATAAGGTATTGGACTTTTAAGTGTGATATTACACTCATGCCTGGAGTGTCAAGTGGCTGCTTATCAGAGAGATGTATTTCCGGGTGTGAGGAATGTCTCACACCTGGGGGAAAGCGATGCCCGTGGAACGCGTTGCAATAAGGTATTGGACTTTTAAGTGTGATATTACACTCATGCCTGGAGTGTCAAGTGGCTGCTTATCAGAGAGATGTATTTCTGGGTGTGAGGAATGTCTCACACCTGGGGAAGGACGATGCCCGTGGGATGCGCTTGTCGAAGCGTTAGACGAAGGAGCGTGGTCAGAAATGGGGCTGTCACCAGCCGAAGATGTTGCGGATGATCCACCAGGCTATGACGAGGATGCCGATTGAGATGATGACGGGGACACTGTTGAGGGTGTTGTAGAATCGTGGGAAACGGGATCTGAGTGGAATGGAGACCAGAAGGGCGATGATGTAGGGGAGGGAAAGTACGAGGAAGGCATTGGCCTGGAACGCTTTGTGAAAGTTGAGGTTCAGCAGGTTATGGATGACCCGCTGGCTGCCGCAGCCCGGACACTTCAGTCCTGTCAGTTGCAGGAATATGCACTTGGGAAACCAGACTGTGCTTTCGGGACTGAAACGTGAATATACAAACACCAACCCCACACACGCTGCCGTAAGCAGAGTGTAAAGGATTGGTTTCTTACAAGAATCTTTGTTCATCTACCTAATGAAAGGTGATAAAACACTAATATCGCTGTTTATTGAAAAAAGGATCAATAAACGGCAACAGAATCCAAGAGACACCCGCGTCAGGGGGCCACCCTAAGTGTCAAAACAACTTCTAAACGTCCGCGAGGCCGGCCATAACTCCGCAGGCCATCAGGATGATGTAGATGATCACCCAGAACAGGCCGCAGCATATTCCGACAATGCTCCACGTCTTGGCCTGCTTGCTGGCTTGCTGCGCACTCGCGTAGTTCCCGACGGCATATTCCTTGGAGACATTGCAGGATTTGACGATTCCGACGATTCCGAAAGGAAGGCAGCAGAACACGGTCACGATAATGGACAGTGCCAGGTAGGTCGGAGGGCACGGTGGCGCTGACGGCTGCTGATAATTCTGTGACATAGGAGCAGACGTGCCCGCCTCAGGGATGTTGGCTCCGCACTTCGGGCAGAAAGACGCTTCGTTTGGAACAGGTGTTCCGCATTTAGGACAATATTTCATAATGATGTATTTGGTTTCGTGATGATGCACCTGTCTCTGTCTTCCGGACAACCGGCCACCCATGGCGATAAAGGCGATGATTATAAGAATGATTATGACCTGCCAAGGCCCTATTACTCCAAGAATCATTGATATGCAATGTGCACTACTTTAGATGCTGCCCGTTGCCGTCAACGTAAGTGTTGCAGGCAATCATGATAATGTCGATCAGTGTCCAGATTCCGCAGCCCCCGAGGGTCAGGAGCATTATGATTCCGGTTGTGGTGTTTCCGGTGTAGAATCTATGGACACCGAAGCCTCCAAGCACGATGCAAAGTATCAGGGCGATCAGCCACCGGTCCTCCTTCTCCTTGGTGGTTTGGCAGTCGCAGTAAGCCTGGCTGTCTTCAGGCTGTGGCTGAAGCGGTTTACCGCAGTTCGGACAAAAAGTGGAGTCTGGCTGTACCGGCGCTCCGCAGTGTGGGCAATAGTTCATTTCTGAATATGATAATAAAAACGTTGGTCCTATAGTCAGATCGGTCCTCTGGCTTTCAAAGCCTAAAGATAGGCATTATCATTGAAAAGAACAATGTTGTCTGAACAAAATCATGGCAACATTTTCCTTTGTAGACAATCAGTGCCGCTCGTGAACCGGTTCGCAGGTGAGGTCCACGCCGAGCTTCTTGAAGACTTTCTTGTCGATGTCGCTCAGCAGTACGGTGGAGTGGACCTGGCAGCCCTTGAGAAGCGGAAGCGTGTCAAGGGCCTTGCGGCAGTTCTCGTCATCGGGGCTCAGGACCGAGAGGGCGATCAGTACCTCGTCCGTATGCAGACGCGGGTTCTTGCCGTGAAGGTAGGTGACCTTGGTCTTCTGAATCGGTTCGATAAGCCTTCCGGGAATAAGCTTCGCGCTGTGGTCGATGCCGGCCAGATGCTTGGCGGCCTTGAGGAGGATCGCGGCGCTGGGACCCAGAAGATCAGAGGTCTCGGCGGTCAGGATCGGCCCGTCAGAGAGCTCGATGGCCGCTGACGGGTTCCCGACCGCGGCCTCGTGTTGTTTGGCAGCGACTGTGACACGGCGGTATTCGGTTGTGATTCTGGCCTGTTTCATCAATAGCGAGATCTTTCCTACCTCGCTCTCGTTGTCCTCCCCGTCAGCCATACGGTCAAGGGCGGAGTAGTACCGCCTTATGATCTCATCGTTGGCGGCCTTGCGGCAGATGTCGTCATCACAGATGCAGTACCCTACCATATTCACACCCATGTCTGTCGGGGACTTGTAGGGGTTTTCTCCGTAGATGCCTTCGAAGAGGGCGTTCAGCACCGGGAATATCTCAATGTCCCTATTGTAGTTGATGGCCGTCTTGCCGTAGGCCTCCAGGTGGAACGGATCGATCATATTCACATCATTAAGGTCTGCTGTGGCGGCCTCGTAGGCTATGTTGACCGGATGCTTAAGAGGAAGGTTCCAGACAGGGAACGTCTCGAACTTGGCGTAGCCGGCCGCGATTCCTTTCTTGTGCTCGTGGTAGAGCTGGCTGAGGCACACGGCCATCTTCCCGCTGCCCGGCCCCGGCGCCGTCACTATGACGAGCGGACGGGAGGTCTGCACATAATCGTTCCTTCCGTATCCGTCCTCGGAGTCTATCAGGGCCACGTTGTTCGGGTACCCCTCGATTGTGTAGTGGTAGCAGGCCTTGATGCCCATCTTCTTGAGCCTGGCCTTGTACGCCTTGGCGCTGGACTGGCCGTTGAAGTGTGTGATCACAACACCGCTGACAAGGAATCCCCTGTTCTGAAACTCCGTGCGGAGGCGCAGGACATCCATGTCGTAGGTGATGCCGTAGTCCGCGCGCATCTTGCTTTTTTCTATGTCGTTGGCACTGATGACGATGATGATCTCGGCGCAGTCACTAAGCTGCTGGAGCATCCTCAGTTTGCTGTCCGGCTGGAATCCGGGCAGCACCCTGCTCGCGTGATAGTCGTCAAATAATTTGCCGCCAAGCTCCAGATAGAGCTTGTCCCCGAACTGGGCTATGCGTTCCTTGATGTGTTCTGATTGTATCCGAAGATACTTCCCGTTGTCGAATCCGTATTTCATAACGGATGGCAAAGGTACGAAATCTATTCAGCAGCGGCAAATGAAATGCGCGACAAGTGTACGGTCGTCAACAGTGTTCACCGCGATGCCGTAGCACAATTCCGGATCTTGTCAGCGGCGGCCTCGCCAAGCTTCGACTTGGCCTGGATGTGCTCTCGGATCGACTTGACGAACGAGTTTGACTCGAAGCTCGAGCCACGCACCTGCTCGAAGTCCTGAAGCCTGCGCTGCTCACCTCCGTCGACTCCAAAACTTGTCATCGCCGAAAGCCCAAATTCCTTGCGGGCATCCTCATAGACCATGTCATCGAGAGACACAACGGACATCTTCCAGCGTTCGATCAGCCCGATCATTTCCTCAGCTGATGCTGTGGACAGATCAATCCCGTAGTGCTCCCGGATGATCCGGTAGGCCCAAGTCCACTCATAATCATAGTATTTCCTGTGAATCTCGGAAAAACCGGCGGTGATCTCATCCACAGTCTCCATCTCATCGCTCTGGATTCTGTCCATAAGTTTCTCCACAGCGGAACGAGGTGCGATCAGCCCTGACAAGTCTACCCAATGTACAAGGCCGGTCGATGACTCCGGCCTGAGAGCATCGCGCAGCTCGTCAAGATTTCTGAACGATGAGTTCATCAACCTCGTCACAAATGAGTTTCCAAGGAACTTATCGATAGCCAGACCGTAATACTTAAGACCTTTAAGCAGCGAGCTGTGCTTTATGACACCACTTTGGTAGGAGTAGACAGAGGAGTTCTCACCGGCCGTGCGCTGAAGTTCCTGAAGGATGTGAACCGCATTGAGCATCTTGTTGACAGTGTAAGGACTAAGCAGGTTGTAATTGATCATGTCAAGCTTGTCGGGATCCATGCGCTTGTCCCTCTGGGGCCACTTCCTCGCATCACGGATGGTGCCGACGGATTTCAGGTTCGCTCCTGGCATTATGTAGGAAGTTCCTTGATTTTCAATAAGATAAGAAAACGGTAAGTTTGATGTGTCCTGATGGCTGACATGACGTCCCATGACTAGGGAGAAAGCACCTACCTTGGCTGGCCAGAGAATGTAGGAGTCGGAGGTGGTCTTCGCGCCGCGCTCCATGATTCCCTGATGGATAGGGCCAAGCTTGTACATGTGGTTGCTCTGGTTTGAGCCTGAGCCGGCATTCATGAAGGAGAACATCCCGGCGATAAGCAGTGTGGACTTGTGGTGAGTGACGGTGAACGGTCCGGCGAAGATCGCGCAGGCCTCTCCGTTCTCTCCTTGGCAGTTGCTGAAAAACAGCGAATCAGAGGCCGAATAGTTGTGGCCCAGATGACAGGCCTGCCCGACAAAACAGCGCGAGAAAGTCACGCCGTCCTCGATCGAGGATCCACTGCTGACTATGAAGTCATCCCCGATCACTCCGACACCTATGTGAATAGGAGCCACTTCATTAGAGTTAAGGCTTCCGTTCTTGAGCCTTGCCGCGCCTTCTATCTTGCAGTAATCGCCAACCTTGACGTTTTTAAGATAACCGGCATCGACAATCGTGACAAAGGAGCCTATGTGTCCGGTGGCCGATGAGACACCATCGACATATTTGCCTATGAGCTTTTTTAGTTCGCCGATCAGTTCCGGGCGATGCCGGTAAAGCGCCATGATGTAGGCGGTCTGTGCCGTAAGTCTGTCAAAAATGACAACCTCGCGTCCTCCGGTCTCGTTAAGCACTGACGCTTCAACACCGTTTCCGAACGAGGAAATCCCGTCAGCCAGTATGATGTCCACATTCTCTATGAATGTGTCATGCCCTATTTCGTAGTTGGCTATGTAGTTCTTGACATTCTCTATGCAGCAGTTGTCCCCCAACTTTACATTGTGCAGCGTGGCATGGTAGAGTCCGGAATGTTTCGACATCCCGCCAGGAAGCATGAATTCCTTACGGAATGCGCCTAGGGTGATGTCTCCCGAAAAGCGTACTGAACGTACATACTCGGTCGAGAACTCCTCTGAGACATCAATTTTTGACCAATCTGTGGCCGTGCATGCCTGCGATTCCAGCACCGCGATCTCATCTTCAGTAAGTTTTCTGTAATTCATAAAAATGTTAGAATGGTTTTAAAAATCCTCGTCTGTAAGTCCGAAACGCTCTGCAATGTCATCGGGAATCTCCTCGATGGCTCCGTTGCAGTCGATCTCGTCCCAAGCCTCCTCCATAGTGCGGCGTTCCTTTTTTGTTGGCCGTCCGGCACCCCGGTCCCTGCGCAGGAAAAAAGTCTCGACCGGAGCCTTAAGCTTTTCCAACTCTGACTGCGGTGTCAGATTCTCGGCATATTCGGGGACCAGTTTAGCCCCAAGTCTATGGTCGGTCAAGCGCTTGATCCTGTAGGAATATTGCACTGCCCCTTTGCGGATTTCCACTACCTCGCCGGCCTTCAGCATGCGGGATGGCTTGGCGTTGACGCCTCCTATCTTGACCTTCCCTCCCTTGCAGGCATCAGTGGCCTCGGTACGCGTCTTGAACACTCTGATCGCCCAGAGGACTTTGTCTATTCTTTCCGTTTCAGACATGATTGTTCCAGATTGATGCGGTCTAGCTGTTCCAGTTCCTGATGTGTGGATCCTGAGCCTCGGCCTCGATCAATGAGTTCGGCTCGACTTCCTGATCTGTGTAGGAATCCTTGACAAGGCGCTTCCCGACAAGAACTTCCAGCAGGACGGTTTTTCTGGCCGCAGGAATGAGGAAAAAGTCATTTGTCTCAGATGGAACAAGAATGGAATGTCCTGATTTCAATGAATAAGCCTCGGCATCCTTCCCGCTCTTGTCGTCCTTTGCGGAGACTTGGATGGACGCTTCTCCGGAAACGCAGTAGTAGATAGCGAAGCTTCCAGGCTGTTCCGAGAATATGTGCAATCCATCTTTCAGGTCGATTTTTGTGGCGATAAACTCCGGAAGTGCGGCGAGTTTGTCTCCAATTGAAGTCTCAGGAACATATTTATGGAAGTCAATCAAGTCGAAGGCTTCCTCAAGCGACAGACTTTCCTGGTCCGGAAGCTCAATCCCCCAGTTGTGAAGGTTGAATGTGAGTTCGGAACTCTCTGCAATTTCTACGATCTTAAGTCCGGGACCGGCGGCAAAGACCGTCCCTGGCCTGATGAGGAGCGCCTCGTTTTTCCGTGGCCTGATAATGTTAAGGACTTCCTTGACGGTTCCGTTCTGGCATCTGGCGTAGAATTCCTCCGGATCGATGTCTTTATTGAATCCAAGTGCAAGTTCTGAACCCGGGTCGGTGTCCTGAATATACCAGAGGGCGGTCTTGCCTAGCGAGTCGTACCTTTCTGCCGCGATGTCGTCCGGGGCGTTCATCTGCAGCGGCTGCCATCCTGTGACATCCATGACCTTGACCATCACGGGGAATTGCAGCCCATAGAACTCGAACACCTCGTCTCCGACCACTCTTTCAAGATAGGTGCTCATCAATTCGCTCAGAGTATTGCCTCCGAACCAACCGTTGTCCACCATTGAATCCTTGAATCCAAGGTCGGCTATCTGATAATTCACGTGCCCCCAAGGCACATCCTCTCCCTCGTCCACAAACTTGAACGGGTACAGTTTCCTGTTGTACTCTTCCATAATCAATGAATATTTCTGTTCAGCCGGAATGCATCCGTCCGCCGCGGCGTCTCCATTCCGCAAACCTTGGATTTGCAGAGTGGTTCACTGCACCAAGAAATGCAGTGCAAAGTTATAATATTTCCAGACAAAAGTGACTTCTAATCGGTTTTTTGCAGGGCAACCGCATCAAAATACTTTTCCCTACATAGGCATTTGATGGCACGGAGGCAACATCTTCTCCCGTAAGACGCGGCCGGCGTCAGAAGCGGAAGAAATAATATATGGGACCTCTTGAAAAAGTGCCGTTCACCATTTTTCATCCCTGTCAGAAGTATCTGTGTGGCACATATTCTTTAAAAAAAAACTATTTTCAAGACCTGCCCCTTGCCATAACGTGACGGAGGGGTGGCACATATTCTTTAAAATAAAACTATTTTCAAGAGGATCCATATATGTATGAAAAAGGAACAAGTCCATAAGTCCGTGTCTTTGCCATTCGGTTTTCTCAACGTGACAACACCCACTTCGTTTTTGTTGGCAACCGGAGCCGAGGGGCAATGATGGCCCTTTACCCGGACAGGGTGCGCGAAGCGTGCTGCCCGATTTTACACCCAAGATGTTATTTGCCACCTGCTCTTTATCAAGGAGTGACGTGAAACGCCTTCATTATCATCTTGTTAACACGTTGCCTTTAGTGCGAATCCTCTAAAGATTAATGGCCAAGAAGTTTATTATTAACTGTTTATGAACCACACCTTAAGTTTCATTCCTACTTTTTGAGCGGCATCGGGGTGCGTCATCGGTCTTTGACTAATGCCAGACAGTCCAGGACAGGCCAAGACTCGAGAGGTTGCAGTGCGATTTTGCTGAATCGTGGAAGATTATCGAGCCTTTGCCGAGGATTTCAAGAGAGTATAGGAGTTTGTGGAATGGTTGGATGATGTCGAATAACGCTGATTCCGTAAAATTCAGTAAGTAGGAGTCGGATTTTCTTGATTATTTGAAAATTATGACTAAATTTGCAACAATTCTAAGGAATTAAGTGAGTTAAAAGCAAGTGTTCTTTCCCTAAAGGGAACACTTGCTTTTTTGCTGTTTTACCGAGGGGGTACTACGAAAGGGTCTCTTGTTCTTTCACTCACTTATGACATTATAGTTAATCCTTAGAATTATGGGAGCAAAGAACCACTTTGTGATAGTCGCCATTGATGTGGAGGTTATCAGACTTGTCAAAGTGCGAGCCTACAGGCGAGTGCGTTTCGGCAAGGTTGAGAGAGTCCGCGGCCATTACAGGCGTTATTAGGGCAATGTCTGTACCTGGCTGCCACTCTGAGCCGTAAGGCTCTCTGCTTCGTCCCTCGGTTTTTTTATTGATTAATTGGACGGATTCTCAGTGGGTTATGGGAATAAAAAAAGGACAGCCTCAAACAAGACTGTCCCCTTGTGCGGAATCGTGGAAGATTATCGAACTTTTGTGGGGGATTTCAGGAGGGTGTCGGAGTTTGTGGAGTGGCTGGAGGATGAGGATTTATAGAGTGCATTGAAGAAAATCATTGTCAAAATGAAAATATTCTTTATCTTTGCATTGTTATAAGCATTCGGGAGATAACGAGTAAAAGCAAGCATCTTTTCCCTAAAAGGGATGCTTGCTTTTTTTATTATTGTCCCATACCGAGGGGGTACTACAACAAGGACGGTTGTTCTCTCATTTTCCCGATAAATTTGCTTATAATATGAGAACAAGCCAACATCTTGTGATAGTCACCATTGATGTGGAGGTTATCAGACTTGTCAAAGTGCGAGCCTACAGGCGAGTACGTTTCGGCAAGGTTGAGAGAGTCCGCAGCCATTACAGGCGTTATTAGGGCAATGTCTGTACCTGGCTGCCACTCTGAGCCGTAAGGCTCTCTGCTTCGCCCCTCGGTTTTTTTTTATTGATTTATTGTACGGATTCTCAGCGGGTTATGGGAATAAAAAAGGACAGCCTCAAACGAGACTGTCCCCTTGTGCGGAATCGTGGAAAATTAT
>ERZ808242.563-NODE-563-length-26334-cov-3.697553_pt1 | contig 26334 bp, 24 predicted proteins | sample MGYA00521244_ERZ808242 | MGnify/ENA primary metagenome ERZ808242 (study PRJEB31516, sample SAMN03275573) | gut metagenome | biome: mammalia-associated habitat; material: feces | host: Papio cynocephalus | place: Kenya | collected 2012-07-27 ... | reverse complement strand
ACACAAGACAAAGAGGTATAATATGAAATGTATGTACTGCGGGTGCAAGGAGAGAAAGGTTATCGACTCGCGCGCTTCCGAGGACGGCGAAACTATACGCCGCCGCAGAGAGTGCGTGGCGTGCGGAAAACGCTTTACCACTTACGAAACTGTTGAAACTACGCCCGTACTCGTTATAAAAGCCAACGGCACGCGCCAGGCGTTCGACATAAGCAAGATAAAAAGCGGCATTATAAAGGCATGCGAAAAACGCCCCGTGCCGATGTATAAAATAGACAGGCTTTGCGAAGACATTCAAAAGCAAGTCTATAACACTATGGACCAGGAAATAACTTCAAAGCAGATAGGCGAAATGGTTATGAACGGGCTTATGGACCTCGATGAAGTCGCTTACGTCCGCTTCGCTTCCGTGTATCGCTCGTTTAAAGATATTTCGACTTTTATGCGCGAACTTGAAAAAATCGCGTGCAAAGACCAAGGAGAAGAAAACTCATGAAAAAATTATTGACTTTATTATCGGTAATCGCGCTTGCCGCGGTTTTAACTCTCACGGGTTGCTCCGTGTCCTCTCTCGGGCTTGGCAGCTCGTACAACGTTTACAAGGAAACCGCGGGCGACGAAACGCTCGTCAATTACGCCGTCGTTTCGCTTGAAAAGGATAACCCTTTAAAGGAAGTTTGGCTGATTATCTCGGGCGTCGAAGCGGATACTTCTTCTGTCGGCGTTTACTTTGCTTCGAGCGAATCGGGCTTTACGAAAAGCTACGGCAGCGTGCAGAGGATAGAAAGGAGTTTTCTTTCTAAGTCCGGCAACGTCGTTAAAGTTCCCGTCGATTCGTCTTGCAAGTCGCGTTCGTATTTGCAAATCACGGTGAGCGACACGATGAAAATAAGCGAAATTTTCGTTGTCGACGAAAAGGATAAACAAGTTACGGCAACCTTAGTTAAAGCGGGCGTGAGAACGGCAAGCGACGGGCTTTTGTCCGATACCGACGCAAACGTAAAATCTAAGGAAGAGCTTGAAAAGAGCGGCGAAAAGAACACCGCGCTTTGCCTCGTCGACGAACAGAACAAGTTCAACCTCGATAAGCTCAATTCGTCTTATAATAAAGCGTTGGAAGCCACTGCCGACAGTTCTTCGTCCGAGGGTGAGAAATCCTCTTCTTCGAAAGGTACTTCGTCCTCGTCGAGCGGCTCCTCGTCGAGCAGCTCTTCGAGTTCCTCTTCGAGTTCTTCAAGCTCCGCGGGCAATTCCTCTTCGAGTTCCTCTTCTAACTCTTCGTCCAAAGGCGTAGATTTGCCGAGCGTTCCCGTAAGCGGAAAAAACTAAAAACAAAATTAATCGAAAGCCGCCTTTAAAGCGGCTTTTTTAACGCCTAAAAACTTTGAAAATTTTGTCGAAAGCTTGCGCCGATTTTCGTCGGCGTTCTTTTTTTGCTTTAAGTAAAATATACTTTCATGTAAAACAATAAAGGCGGTGGAAGTGTGCATACAAAGAACAAAAAAGAAATATTGCGCGCATATTCGACGGACGAGAACGCGGGGCTTACGTCGGCTAAGGTTTTGTTAAACGCGCGCTACGGCAAAAACGTTATAAAAAAGCCCAAAGAAACAAGCGTTTTCAAAAAGGTTTTGTCCGCGCTTTTAGAGCCGATGATGCTAATTCTCGTGTTTGCGCTTATGCTCACGGCGGGAGTGAATATAGGCAAGTTTTTGAAAACGGGCGACGGTGATTTTTACGAGTGCATAGGCATACTTTTGGCTATTTCCGTTTCGGTTGCCGTCACCGTGATAATGGAAGATAAATCTAAAAAAGCTCTTGAATTTTTGACCCTTGCGGGCGGCGGAAAAGCAACCGTTATCCGCGACGGCAAAAAGCGAAAAATCGCGGCGGAAGAAATAGTAGTCGGCGATATCGTGTGCTTGGAAGCGGGCGACAAGGTTTACGCCGACGGCAGAATTATTTACGCCGAGGATTTAAGGACGGACGAATCTATTTTGACGGGCGAAAGCAAAACCGTGAAAAAGGACCCCGACAAAATTTTAAGGAGCAACGCGCCGCTTGCCGAAAGGGTGAATTGTGCGTACTCCGGCACGTTCGTGACCGCGGGGCGGGGCGTTATGGTAGTCACCGCCGTGGGCGATAAAACGGAAACGGGGCTTATCGCCAAAGAATCTAACGCCGAAAAAAACGTTTCCGCGCCGCTCAACGCAAAGCTTTCCCGCCTCGGAAAAACGGTGTCGATATTCGGCGGCGTAGCTTCCGCCGCGGTGTTTGTTTTAAGTCTTATTCGCCTTGCCGCTTCGTCGAATTTTACTTTCGACGGCGTGACGGAAGCCTTTATTCAGTCGGTCCTATTGATAGTCGCCGCCGTTCCCGAGGGGTTGCCCGCAACGGTCGCGATATCGCTGACGTTAAACGTTGTCCGCCTTGCAAAGTCCAACGCGCTCATAAAAAAGCTCGTCGCGGCGGAAACTATAGGCGGCGTGAGCCTTATTTGCTCGGACAAAACGGGAACGCTCACCGCAAACGATATGGTTTTGGAAGGCTTTTACGACGAAAAAGGCAAACGCGTTTCGCCCGATAGATACGCTATAGAAAACTTTGCTTTGAACACCACCGCGACGGTGGACGGCGACAAAAAGATAGGTTCCGCAACCGAGCTTGCGCTCGTTTCTTCTCTTGAAAAATTCGGCGCGGACTACAAAAAGCTCCGCGCTTCGAAGCCTGTGGCTTCACGCGTTCCGTTTTCTTCCGACAAAAAGTACATGACTACGACCGTTAAGCGCGGCAACGACGAAATAACATACCTAAAAGGTTCGCCCGAAGCGGTTAGCAAAATCGTGGGCGAAAGCGGATTTTTGACCGACGTTTCCTACGCCGAGCGGCGGGGAATGCGCGTGCTTGCGTTCGCTCACAAGGAAAAGGGAAAATGGTTTTACGACGGGTTTGCCGCCATTTGCGACGATTTGCGCCCGGACGCGAAAGAAGCCGTGGAAACGTGCCTTAAAGCGGGTGTAAAGGTTAAAATTCTGACGGGCGACAGCAAGGAAACGGCGGCTTTTATCGCCGAAAAACTTTCGCTTAAAGGTCGGGTGGCGGAAAACGCCGAAATAGAAGCGATGAGCGACGATATGCTCGCCGCGTTCTTAAAAAACGTTTCCGTCGTAGCGCGAAGCACGCCGAAAACTAAGTTAAGAATAGTCGAAGCCTTGCAGAAAAACGGCGAAGTTGTAGCCGTGACGGGCGACGGGGTGAACGACGCGCCCGCAATCCGCCATTCGGATATCGGCATAGCTATGGGTAGCGGTTCGGACGTAACAAAGGAAGCCGCCGACCTAATCCTCCTTGACGACAAATTTTCGACGATAGTAAAAGCCGTAGCGTTCGGGCGGGGCGTTTTCGGGAATTTCCGCCGCTTTATCTCCTTTCAGTTAACCGTCAATTTAGCTTCTATGAGCATAATAGTCGCAAGCCTTTTAACGGGGCTTGACTGCCCGTTTACTTCAACGAGCCTACTATGGCTCAACGTAATAATGGACGGTCCGCTTGCGCTCTCTTTGGGCGTGGAAGATAGAAAAACCGAGCTTGAAAAGACTAAGCCCGTCCGCCGCGACGAGGACGTTTTAACGCCGTTTATGATGGCAAGAATAGGGCTTACTTCGGTGTTTATGTGCGCGGTTACGACATGCCAACAACTTTTCAATTTCCTTGGGGCGAACATAAACGCGCAACCGACCGTTGTACTTTCCGTGTTCGTGTTCATCCAACTTTTCAACGCGATAAACTGCGCCGCGGGAGGAAGCGAAAGTTCAATAAAACGCTTTTTCGGCAATAAACTGCTCGTTATAATGCTGTTCGTAACCCTTTCGGTACATATTCTCGTTTGTCAGTTTATCCCGTCGTTTTTCGGCACGGTACCGCTCGAGCCTTTGCTGTGGCTTAAAATCTTTGCCGTATGCTCGTCCGTGCTTGTCGTTTCGGAATTATTTAAGCTTGCGTTCGCGCTTATAAAGAAAAAAGCAAAGAATAAAAGAATTTTTATGACTAAAAGAAGGAGCGTTACGTAAACTAATATGGAAATGAAACTTACCGTAAGCGACTCTTTTTTCAGAGCAAAATATATCGAATATATAAAAGACAGTCTTTCGGGGATTGTGAAAGGATTGGGCGGCGCAGCTGAGATGACCGAGCGCGACGAACGCGCCGAACTTGTCGTAACCCTTAGCGAGGACTGCGCGCCATACTTCCGTTCTTCCTTGGAAGAAAAGATAGGCGAAGTTATAGCCGTCGGGTATAAGCACGAATATTTCGAAAAGTACGTCCGCGTGTCGGGCTTAAACGACGAGGAATATTCGTTGCTGCTTGCCGCGCTTATCGCCGCGGATTTTACGGAAGATTGCTCTTACGCCGCTTCAAAAACGGTTGGCGACCCGTATACGATAGACGGCTCGTTCAACTTTACGCTTAAACCGCTTGCCGAAAAGTGGGCGGAAGTAGTGGCGTGTCTGCCGCCCGTGTTCCGTCCCGGGCAACTCAAAGATTTTATATCTTATCTCGTGAGCGAAAGGAAAAGCCGCAAGGTTTACGTAGCGAAAGGCGGCGTGTACGACGAATGTTTTACGAGGCTTAAACGCGTTAACCTGTGCGGCGATGGCGAAGAATTGAAAACCGTGAGAGAGGTTATACTCTCGGGCGCGGGAACGGTCGAACTCGACTTCAAGCCGCCCGAAAAAGACGAATTTTACCTTAAAGAATATTTCGGCGAAAAAATATTTTTCGGAAAGGGTTATTTTAATTGACAAAAAAAACTTTTGGACTATAATTATAAGAAGAAAATTTTGAAACAGGTTCAAAATTTTGCGCAGTTGCGCCCGCAAAGTTAAAACTTTGCGCTTCTTAACATATAATATGGCGAAGTTGTAAACCCTTGCAAGCAAGTTTCCAACTTCTAATATTATAATATGTAAATACAAAAACAAAATATCTTTTTGCAAGACAAGTAACTTAGGGTAGCTTTTTAAAAGAGAGCGGAGTCGTGGCTGAGAGCGTCCGTATAAAGTCCGAAAGCGAAACCACTTGCGTATAAAAAGGCGTTTGCTTCGCGCAAAATGAAGCTAAACGAGGCGAATATAAAATTCGCAAATTAAGGTGGAACCACGGTTAACAATCGTCCTTAGGCTCTTTTATCGGGGCTTAAGGGCGTTTTTTATTAAAATATAAAAAAAGAACTCTAAAAGGGGTGCGTTTTATGATTATCACATTGAAAAACGGAAACAAAATGGAACTTGAAAACGGGAAAAAGCTTTCCGAAATCGCAAAAGAGATTTCAGAAGGTCTTGCCCGCGAAGCCGTCGTCGCAAAAGTGAACGGCGAACTCAAAGATTTAAGCGAAGAGCTGAACGCCGACGCGGAAGTCGAATTCTTCACGCTCAAAGACAAGGAAGGTCTCGACGTATACCGCCATACCTGCTCGCATATTCTGGCACAGGCAGTCAAAAACATATACCCGACCTGCGCGCTTGCGATAGGTCCTACGATAGAAAACGGATTTTATTACGACTTCGATTTCAAAACGCCCATAACTCAGGACGATTTTGAGAAAATCGAAGAGGAAATGAAAAAGATAATAAAGAGCGATTTGCCCATTACCCGCTTTACCTTGCCGAGAAACGAAGCTATTAAGCTTATGAAGGATTATAACGAGCCGTACAAAGTTCAGCTCATCGAAGATTTGCCCGAGGGCGAAGAAATATCCTTCTACAAGCAAGGCGCGTTTACCGACCTTTGCAAAGGTCCGCACCTTCCCTCGACCGGCAGAATTAAGGCTTTCAAACTTTTGAGCCTTACCGGCGCGTATTGGAGAGGCAACGAAAAAAACAAGATGCTTACTCGTATTTACGCTACGGCTTTCGAAAAGAAGAGCCAGCTCGAAGAATACGTCAAACAGCAGGAAGAAGCCAAACGCCGCGACCACAACAAGCTCGGCAGAGAATTAGGTTACTTTATGACGAGCGACGTTATCGGTCAGGGCTTGCCTCTTTTCGGCGCAAAGGGCAGCAAAGTCATGCAGACTATGATTAGGTTCGTAGAGGACGAGGAAGAAAGAAGGGGTTTCCAACCGACCCGCACCCCGTGCATGGCAAAGAGCGACCTTTACAAAATTTCCGGTCACTGGGACCACTATCGCGACAAAATGTTCGTTATAGGCGACGCGGACGCGGAGGGCGAGGTTCTCGCAATGCGCCCGATGACTTGCCCGTTCCAGTATCAGATTTACAAAAACGGCTTGAAGAGTTATAAGGATTTGCCTTACAGATTCTGCGAAACGGCTACCGAATTCCGTAACGAAAACTCGGGCGAAATGCACGGGCTTATAAGGGTCAGACAGTTTACGCTTTCCGACGGACACATTATCTGCGCCCCGGAACAGGTCGAAAGCGAATTCAAGCGTTGCTTGGAACTTTCCACTTACTTCTTAAAATGCCTCGGCATGGAAAACGACGTTACCTATCGGTTTTCAAAGCGCGGTAAAAACAAAGCTAAATATATCGACAACGACAAGGCTTGGGAGGATACGCAAAACCTTATGCGCCAAATTCTCAACCACCTCGGCTTAACCTACGACGAAGCGGACGACGAAGCGGCTTTCTACGGACCTAAGCTCGACATTCAGTGCAAGAACGTTTACGGCAAGGAAGACACCCTCATCACCATTCAGCTCGACTTCTCTGCGGGTACCGCGTTCGATATGTCGTATATCGACCAGAACGGCGAAAAGAAAACTCCTTTCGTAATTCACCGTTCGTCCATCGGCTGCTACGAAAGAGTTTTCGCTATGCTTATCGAAAAGTACGCGGGAGCCTTCCCGACTTGGCTTTGCCCCGTTCAGGTTAAGATTTTGCCGGTAACCGACAGAGCCGCGGAGTATTCCGAAGCCGTTAAGGAAGCTTTGTACGACAGAGGTTTGAGAGCCGAAGTCGACTTAAGAAGCGAAAAGATAGGCAAAAAGATTAGGGACGCGCAAATGGAAAAAGTTCCTTATATGCTCGTTATCGGCGACAAGGAAGTTGAAGCCGGCGATATAGTGGCCGTCCGTAGCAGAAGACTCGGCGATATGGGCGAAATGAAGACCAAAGACTTTATCGAAATGGTTCATAAGGAAGATAAAGACAAGGTTGTTTACAAGGACTAAAATTTTAAAAAAGACCGAAAAAATCCTTGACAGAGGAATAGTAATGTGGTAGAATGTTTAAGCTTGAAGCAGAAGAGTGAACCTTCTCGCCGTCGGTTTTAACTAAACGGCACATACCGCATTATCGGCTAATGTTGATTTTTTATGGTATTTTCATCGGGTTTTCTTATGCGGAAAGCCCGATTATTTTATGCTTTAGGAGGCTAAAACCATTAAAGTTCAGAATAACATCAACGAAATGATTCGTCACCCGCAAGTTCGTCTTATCGGCGCGGACGGCAGCCAGCTCGGAATAGTTTCTTCTCGCGAAGCGCAAAGGCTCGCGTACGAAGCCAATCTCGACCTCGTGGAAATCTCCCCGACGGCAAACCCGCCCGTATGCAAAATAATGGACTACGGCAAATACCGTTTCGAAATTCTCAAAAAACAAAAGGAAGCCAAAAAGAATCAAAAGGTTATCGAGCTTAAAGAAATCTGGCTGTCTATGACCATCGACGTCGGCGATTTGAACGTTAAGGCAAAGCAGACGATGAAGTTCTTGGACGCGGGTAATAAAGTAAAGGTTTCCATACGTTTAAGAGGCAGACAGAACGCGCATTCGTCGCTCGGCGTGGACGTTATGAACAAATTCTTCGAGCTTGTCAAGGAAAAAGCCGTCATGGAAAGAAAGCCGCTTTTAGAAGGGCGCAACATTCTCATGATACTCGCTCCTTCAAAAGAAGATACGGCAAAGAAGCAATAAGCTTTTTAAAGCGACTTAATCGACGGGGTAACCCGCAAAACTTAAAAATTTATATCGGAGGGCAAAAACATGCCGAAAATGAAAACTCACAGCGGTTCCAAAAAGCGTTTTAAGCTTACCGCAACGGGTAAAGTAAAAAGAGCTTGCGAAGGTCACAACCACATTTTGAGCAAGAAAGACACCAAGAGAAAAAGAAGATTGAGAGCGGGTACCTACGTATCCACCACTCAGGAAAAGACCGTAAAGGGTCTTATTCCCTACAAGGCGTAAGGAGGACAGTATAAATGCGTATTAAAAGAGCGGTTAACGGCGTTAAAAAACGCAGAAAAATAATGAAGCTTTCCAAAGGTTACTTTGGGGCTAAGAGCAAATTATACAGAGTAGCGCGTCAAGCGGTCATGAAGTCGCTTAACTACGCTTACATCGGCAGAAAGTCCAAAAAGCGCGATTTCAGAAAGCTTTGGATTGCTCGTATCAACGCGGGCTGCCGTCTTAACGGAATAAGCTACAGCAAATTTATGCACGGTATGAACGTACTCGGTCTTAACCTTAACAGAAAGGTTCTTTCCGATATGGCTATCAACGACGCGGCGGGCTTTACCGCACTCGTTGAAAAGGTTAAAGCGTGCAACGCGTAAAAAGCCTTTAAAGCCGCTTATAGGTTGACTATCAGCGGCTTTAATTTTTGTTATATGATTATCACTTCACGCCACAATCCCGTCGTAAAGCTTTACGCTTCGCTTAAAGACAAAAAAGGGAGAATTTCCGCGGGCGGATACCTTATAGAGGGCGAAAAACAAGTTTTTGAAGCCGTTAAAAGCGGCAAAAACGTTTTGTCCGTAATGGGCAAAGCCCGTCTTGTTTCGTCTTACGAGGGTAAAGTTCCCGCCGTGTACGAGGTGACGGACGATATTTGCCGTTTCGTCGCCGATTCCGTCACGCCGCAAGGAATATTCGCGCTCGTCGCTTTTCCGCAGTTTAAGGCGAAAAGTAGCGGCAACATAGTGCTTTTGGACGGCGTTTCCGACCCCGGCAACGTAGGTACGATAATAAGAACGTGCGCCGCGGTCGGCGTAAAAACCGTTTACATTTTAAACGGCGCGGACCCGTATTCGCCTAAGTGCGTTCGCTCGGCGATGAGCGGACTTAACTCGGTCGAAGTTTACCCCGTAGAAGAGGGCGAACTTGAAAAAGTCATAGAAAATCGGCGCGTAATAGTCGCCGATATGGGAGGCGAAAACCTTTTCGGAAAGACGATAAGCGGAGATTTTTGTCTTGTTATAGGCAACGAAGCGCACGGCGTTTCCGAAAAACTTAAAGAGCGGGCGGACGAAGTAGTTTCCATCCCCATGAAAAGCAATATGGAAAGCCTTAACGCGGGCGTTTCATGTTCGATAATCTTATACGAGCTTTTACATAAAAGTATTTAAGGAGCATAAAAATGTCAGGACATAGCAAATGGCACAATATACAGGCAAAAAAAGGTAAGGCGGACGCGGCACGCGGCAAAATCTTTACTAAGATAGGCAGAGAAATCGCCGTTGCGGCAAAGCAGGGCGCGGACCCTTCCGTTAACAGCAAACTTGCGGACGTTATCGCAAAGGCGAAAGCCGCCAACATGCCTAACGACAACATCAAAAGAAGTATCGCAAAGGCTACGGGCGAACTCGGCAGCGTAAACTACGAAACTCTCGTTTACGAAGGCTATGGCGTAGGCGGCAGCGCGGTTATGGTTAAAACGCTTACCGACAACAAGAACAGAACGGTAGGCGACGTAAGGCATATTTTCGATAAGTACGGCGGTTCTATGGGTACAACCGGCAGCGTTACCTTTATGTTTGAAAATAAAGGCGTTATCGTGGTAGACCGCACGCCCGACCTTGACGAGGACAAGATGATGGAGTATGCCCTCGAAGCGGGCGCGGACGACGTTATCGTTTCCGACGACGTTTACGAAGTGCGCACCGACCCGACGGCTTTCACGCAGGTAAGAAAGTATCTCGAAGACCACGGCGTAACTTTTGAAGAAGCCGATATCATGATGATACCTAACGACCGTATAACGCTTTCGGACGAGCAGCTCGTCACGTTCGGCAAAATGCTCGACGCCTTTGAGGACAACGACGACGTGCAAGACGTGTATCACAACGTATTATTGCCCGAAGAACCCGAAGAAGAATAATTGTTGCATTGCGTGCAATGCATAAGTTGAAAATTGAAAATGGAAAATTGAAAGTTGCGGATACAAAATATTATATAAATAATAATTCGACCTTAACTTTCAACTTTCATCTTTCAACTTTCAATTATAAAAAAGGCTTTTGCTGTAAAGAAATTTTAGCAAAAAGCCTTTTTCTTTTCCCGCAAAAGCCCCTCCGCATATTCGCAACGGGGGCAAAAACGGGTTTTGTCCGAGCTTCGAAATCGAGCGGATTATATCTGCGACGTTTATTTTACTATCAAACGAGTGTCTTTCCCTTTCTGCCGCTAAAAACTTTTAGCAACGGAAAATTCCTTTGTTTGAACGCCGCTTGTTAGTATTATGGGCTTTAAAATAAGTATTATTCATATCTTTCCCTAAAATGTTATTTTTAACTTTGACAATTATAATAGAAATAGTGTATAATTATCTATAAATCATAAATATATGCTAAGTATAAATATATGCTAAGTCGAAAAACAAGGAGTGCGTATGAAAAAGAAAATTTTCGCGCTTGCGATTGCGATAATAATGATAGCTATCGTCACGCTCGTAGGGTGCAACCTTACCCCGGGCGGAGAGGACAGCGGCGATTCGGGCAAAAAACCGACGACTTCCTCTAACACCGCTAAAAACATTACGGTTAACGTCAAAGAAGTTACGCCGAGCGACCCTGCGGAGGACGAGCCTACGGATATAAAATCCGTATTAAAGCGCGTTGAAAAAACTATCGTAAAAGTTCATTACAAGACCGAAAAGAAAGTTCTCACGGCGAGCGGCATAGTTATCGGCGCGGGCGAAACGAGGCGCACGGACGAGGAAATAGCCGCGGGCGTTGCCGCCGAAAAGACGAGCTATATTTTGACGAGCCTTGATTTTATCGAAAACGCTATTGCCGAGGACAAGCTCGAAGCCGCGGAAAAAACCGACAAAACGGAAACGACGGACAAAAACCCCGTCAGTATCACTGCTTACGACGGAAAAACTTATCCCGCGCTCTTCGTGGGCGGCGACCCGGACAGCGACGTCTGCGTGCTTTACGCCGTGGCGGAAATTCCCGCTTGTACGGTATATAACGGCAGAGCCGAAACGGGCGAAAACGTTATCGCGGGCGGCAATCCTTTAACTACCGTTCCGGGCGTTACCTTTACTTCGGGCATAATATCCGCCGTGTGTGAAAATTTGGAAACGGAAAACGGCGACATAACTTTTTTGCAGACGGACGCGCTCGTAAAAAGCGGTTCTGCGGGCGGCGGACTTTTCACCCGCGCCGGTTATCTCGTGGGGTTAGTTACTTGTAAATACGACGAAGTTCTCGGTAACGGCGTAGGCTTGGGCGTCGCGATACCGTCCGATATAGCGATAGACGTTTCTAAAAAGCTTATGGAAACGTTCACGCAGGAAGGCACTTCCGGTTATATTCCCGGCAAGTTTATGCTCGGTTATAGTGTAAAGTATAAAGCAAGCACGGTTTGGGGTACACAAGGTTACGTTTACTTCGATTCTCTCGATGAAACGGGAAGTTTTTATAAATGCGGAATAAGAGATGGTGACAAGATAATTTCCGTGCGTAAAGGCGAAACGGGCTCAGAATACATGGTTGCAAACGTAAGCGGATTCAAAACTTATATAGAATCGCTTAACTTAAAGATAGGCGACAGACTTATTTTGAACATCGAGCGCAATTCGACCAAGCTTGCCGTCACCGTCACCGTTTTGCAGTACATTTACGGAAGACTTTAATTTATGATAATTCTCGGAATAGACCCGGGGCTTGCGACCGTGGGCTACGGCGTTATAAAAAGCGAAAACGGGCGGGTTTCCGCTATCGATTACGGCGTCATATTAACGCCTAAGGAAGCGCATTTCTTCGACCGTTTGTATATGATTGAGCAAAGCACGGAAAAGCTTCTTGAAAGATACAATCCGGACGAAGTGGCGATGGAAGAGTTGTTTTTCAACAACAACGCGAAAACGGCTATAAACGTCGCTCAAGCGAGGGGCGTTACGCTCGTTACTTGCATGAAGCGCACGCGCAAGCTTTACGAATACACGCCTTTGCAGATAAAACAGGCTTTGACGGGCTACGGCAGAGCCGACAAAAAACAAATACAGGAAATGGTCACGAGGCTTTTGAATCTTAAAAAAATTCCTAAGCCGGACGACGCGGCGGACGCTTTGGCAGTCGCGCTCACCCATTCCAACACCTCGCGGTTTTCCTCGGGGTTCGGTATAAAATAATCGCATAAAGAGGAAATTTTATGATAGCTTACGTTAAAGGCAAAGTTCTTTCGGCTTCGAACGGAACGGTTATATTGGAACGCGACGGACTGGGCTTCGAAATAATATGCTCGGCGACTTCGTTTAAGCGACTCGTCGAAGAGGGCGAGGGCGCGGTGTACACCTATCTTGCCGTGCGCGACGACGGAATGAGCCTTTTCGGGTTCGAAAATTTAGCCGAAAAAGAGATGTTTTTAAAACTCATCTCGGTGTCCGGCGTGGGACCGAAAATGGGCATGACCGTGCTTTCGGGGCTTAGCCTTAACGACCTTGCTTTCGCCATAGCTTCAAGCGACGTTAAAGCCCTTTCTTCCGTTAAAGGCCTAGGTAAAAAGACGGCGGAAAGAATTATTCTCGAATTACGGGAAGCTATTTCTATAGAAAGCCTCGGCGCGCCGAGCGGCAAAACAAAGACCGCCGCGCCCAAAATAGACGGCGAAAAGGACAACGCGGTGCTTGCGCTCATTTCTTTGGGGTATAAGCGCGAAGAAGCCGTGGAAGCCGTGGAAGAAGCTGTTTCCTCGGGTGCGGTCGGGCTTGAAAATGTTATAACCGCCGCGTTAAAGTGTTTTTTAAAATAGAAAAAATCACAGCATAAAACGCTTTTAAAATAAGGACAGATTATGATTTCCGGAGAAAACATGTTTGAAAACGACGATTTTATTCAGTCCTCAATGACGGAAACGGAAGAGGACGACAGCCGCATAATGGACGGCGAAAAAACGGGGTATGACGACCCCGAAAATATTCTGCGCCCCAAAACGATGGACGGCTACGTCGGGCAAGACAAGGTTAAGGAAAACTTGTCCGTCTTTATCGTAGCGGCGAAAATGCGCGGCGAAGCTCTCGACCACGTTCTTTTGTATGGTCCGCCGGGCTTGGGTAAGACCACGCTCGCTCACATTATAGCGAACGAAATGGGTTCGCAAATTAAGGTTACGAGCGGACCGGCGATAGAAAAATCGGGCGATTTGGCGGCGATTTTGACTAACCTAAACGAGGGCGACGTTCTTTTTGTCGACGAAATCCATAGATTAAACAGAAACGTAGAAGAAATTTTGTACCCTGCCATGGAGGACTATTCGCTTGATTTTATCATCGGCAAAGGTCCGTCCGCACGCAGCGTTCAGATACCGCTCAAAAAGTTTACGCTCGTCGGCGCAACGACGAGGGCGGGGCTTTTGTCCTCTCCTCTTCGTGACAGATTCGGCGTAATTTGTCGGCTTGAAATGTATTCTAAAGCCGAGCTTAGCGAAATAGTTTCGCGTTCCGCTTCCATTTTGGGCGCGGATATAGCCCCCGAAGCGGCGGCGGAAATAGGCGGTAGAAGTCGCGGCACGCCTCGTATCGCAAACAGACTTTTGCGCAGAGTTCGCGACTTTTCGCTTGTGTCGGGGCATTCCGAAATCACCGTCGAGGACGCTAAAAAAGCCCTTTTAAGGCTCGAAGTGGACGAATTAGGGCTTGACGGCACGGACATTCGACTTTTAACGGCAATGGCTAAAAAATTCGGCGGCGGACCCGTCGGACTCGATACGCTTGCCGCGACCATAAACGAGGACGGCGCAACCGTGGAAGACGTTTACGAACCGTACCTTTTGCAATTAGGCTTCGTTGCGAGGACTCCCCGCGGCAGAGTGCTTACGCCCGCGGCGTATCGTCACCTCGGCTTGAAAGCCCCGGGGCGCACCGCGCAGGTTTCTATTTTTGAGGAAGACAATGCTTAAAACTTCTGATTTTTATTACGACTTGCCCGAAGAGCTTATCGCGCAGACCCCGGTAGAGCCGAGAGATTCTTCGCGCATGCTCGTTTACGACAGAAAAACCGATACGGTCGAACATAAAATTTTCCGCGATATCGAAAACATTTTCACGGAAAACGACTTGCTAGTCGTCAACAATACCAAAGTTTACCCCGCAAGAATTTACGCAAAAACGGAATTCGGCGGAAAAATGGAAATACTCTTATTAAAGAGAATAAACTTAACAGACTGGGAAGTTTTGGTTAAGCCCGGCAAAAAAGCACGCATAGGCGCGCGTTTTAACGTGAACGACGAGCTTTCTTTTGAAGTAATCGATAACGCCGAGGGCGGCGGAAGAGTTATCCGTTTTACCTTTGACGGCGTGTTCGAGGACGTTTTGAACAGAGTCGGCGAAATGCCGCTTCCGCCGTACATTCACGAAAAATTGAAAGACGGCTCCCGCTATCAGACCGTTTACTGTAAAGACGAAGGCTCCGCGGCGGCTCCCACGGCGGGGTTGCACTTCACGAAGGAGTTAATCGAACGGCTTAAAGTGAAAGGCGTACAATTTGCCGAAGTCACGCTGAACGTCGGTTTGGGTACTTTCCGCCCCGTAAAAGTAGACGATATCGAAAAGCACGAAATGCATTCGGAATATTATTCGGTGGACGAAGTTAACGCCGAAAAGATAAACGCCGCAAAAAAAACGGGCAAAAGAATAGTCGCGGTAGGCACCACTTCGGTAAGAACGCTCGAAAGCATAGCCGATGAAAACGGACTTATAAAAGCTTGCCACGGCAACACGAATATTTTTATTTATCCGCCGTACAAGTTCAAGTGCGTGGAAGCATTGATAACAAACTTCCACTTGCCGGAATCTACCCTCGTTATGCTCGTTTCCGCTTTTACGGGCAGAGAAAAAACGCTTTCTTTGTATGAGCTTGCCGTCAAAGAAAAGTACAGATTTTTCTCCTTTGGCGACTGCATGCTCGTCTTATAACCGTCGCAGAGCATCGTTTCTGCTTCCGCTCACGACATTCGTGACCGTATAGGTCTACTCATGCCGCTCGCGCTCGCGAGCCTCCCTCTGCTCGGTTCTAAGCCGAGCCTGTGTTGTGCAATAAAGCTATTGCTTTTACTTTGACAATAATTCTTAAAAATTACGGTATAAAATGATTGATACTACGAAAAAATTTTGGTATGAAACCATAAAACAAGACCCGGACAGCGGCGCAAGGGCGGGCGTTCTGCACACTCCGCACGGCGATATTCCGACCCCTATTTATATGCCGGTCGGCACGCAAGCGACCGTTAAGGGCATACTTCCGCGCGACCTCGAAGAAGCGGGCGCAAAGATTATTCTTTCCAACACCTACCACCTTTACATGCGTCCGGGCGACGAAATAGTCAAAAAGGCGGGCGGACTTCATTCTTTTATGAACTGGAATCGTCCGATACTTACCGACAGCGGCGGATTTCAGGTTTTTTCACTTGCAAAACTCAACGATATTAAGGACGACGGCGTGACTTTCGCTTCCAACGTTGACGGAAGCAAACACTTTATCACTCCCGAAAAAGCTATCGATATCGAAAACAACCTCGGCGCGGACATAATTATGGCGTTCGACCAGTGTACGCCGTACGGCGCAAGCCATACGGACAGCGAAAAGGCGATGAACAGAACGCTTAGCTGGCTCGAAAGGTGTTATAATCATCACCAAAACGAGGAACAAGCGTTGTTTCCTATCGTTCAAGGCAATCTTTTTAAAGATTTGCGCTTAAAAAGCCTCGAAGCGACTAAGCCGTTCGTAAAGTACGGAATGGGTATCGGCGGGCTTTCCGTAGGCGAACCTAAGCCGCTTATGTACGAAATTCTCGACGAAATGTACCCGTACTATCCGACCGACGTGCCGAGATACCTTATGGGCGTGGGTAGCCCCGACTGCCTTATCGAAGGAACTCTCCGCGGCATAGATATGTTCGACTGCGTGCTTGCAACCCGCATAGCCCGCAACGGCACCGCTTTAACTTCCCGCGGAAAAGTCGTAGTCCGCAACGGCATGTACAAGGAAGATTTTTCGCCGCTCGACCCCGAATGCGATTGCTACTGCTGCCGCCATTACACAAAAGCTTATCTCCGCCATCTTATAAACACGGGCGAAATGCTCGGCGGAATGCTTCTTTCTCTTCATAACACTACTTTCCTTTTACGCCTTATGCGTAACCTAAGAGAAAGCATTCTCGGCGGTTACACGCGCGAATTCGTAAAAGAATTTTACGCAAAGTACGGCAAATAATCGTAATACGCGTAAAAACGCTTGCGTAATTTTGCAAAGTTTAGTATTATTTAAGCAATCCATATTAAAATATAAACATCGGAGGTAAATATGTTTAGTATATTGAATTTATTATCTGCTACCGCTTCCGGCGGTACGTCCGGCTCCGCTTCGGGAACGGCGACGTCCGGGAACTCCTACATGAGCTGGATATTCATCGGCGCGATTGCCGTAATTATGGTCGTGTACTTCATTTTCTCTTCTCGTTCGCGCAAAAAACAGCAAGAACAGATTGAAGAAAAAATGAGCAAACTCAAAAAAGGCGACAAAATTAAAACAATCGGTATGATTATCGGCGAAATTGTCGAAGTCAACGAGGACGGAACCTATCTTATTATGACGGGCAACGCCGAATGCTTCAGCTATATGACGATTGACAAGCAAGCAATCTACCAGATTATCGAAGCTAAGCAGGAAGAACCTGCCGCGGAACCGTTCGGAGAAACCACCGAAACCGCAGAAGCTGCCGAAACCACAGAAACCACCGAAGCAACGCCCGCAACCGAAGAAGCGGAAGCTACGGAACCTAACGAAGAAAAAACAGAAGAAGCTTCCGCCGAAGAAAAAACCGAATAACGAAACAACTTGAAAGCGTCGCGTTTTGCGGCGTTTTTTCGTGTACGCATACGAAAAGTTGAAAGTTGAAAGATATCGACATTCCCCCGATTTTGAAAAAATCTTTGTGGGGAAGGGGGACCGCTTTAGCGGTGGATGAGGGGATATTGAATAAATTGAAAGTTGAAGATGAAAGTTGAAATCTTTTTGACGATTATTTTCAACTTTCAATTCGTCCTTGTAAAAATCTCTCGCGCTTGCGCGAATATCGATTGCGCCATCGGCGCAAATATCGAGCCGCTTTGCGGCTATATCGATTGCCGTTTACGGCAAATATCGAGCGTGCTTTGCACGCATATATTTCAACTTTCAATTTATATAGTTTTTGGAATAAAAACTATATTTGCGGCATAAGTTATCGTAAAAGAGGTGGAAAGCGTGAAAGAGGAGAGAATAAGAGCCGCGATAGGGCTTGGCGCGGCGGTTTGTTTAAGCGTTCTGTTTGTTCTCGTTTTTGCTGGCGTTATAAAATTATTTTCGGTGGAAAGCGGCGTTATAAGACCGGTAAATCAGGTTTTTAAAATAATAGCGATAGTTATCGGCGTTCTAATCGGAATAAGAGGCGAAAAACGAATATTGAAAGGCGCGCTTTTCGGCGTAGTTTATTCCGTTGTCGTCAATATTATTTTTTCAATAATTTCTAAAACGGCGTTCTTTTCGCTAAGCCTTGTTTTCGATATTTTGTTTTGCGGCGTTATCGGGCTTATAGGCGGAGTAATCGCGGCGACGGCGAAAAGATAACGAGCAGTAAAAATTAGGAACTTTTTCTCGGCGTGTTTCGGCACGCCTTTTTTCGTGCGTTTTTTGCCTTAAAAACTTGATAAAAAGCCGTCGGAGAAGCATTTTTTTTAAAAATAAAAAATATTATACGACTTTATAAGCGTTTATGCAGAAAATCGGCGAAAAATTCATTGACTTTGACGTGCTAAAAATGTATAATATAAAAGCATATGTTTATAGAGGCGGATTGTATGCCGCCTTAGCTAAGCAAGTTGCAAATTTTAATTGACTTTACCTAATTTATAGGAGGTAATATGAGTAAGGCAAAATCGATTGTCGCGTTAATCGTTTCGCTTATACTTACGGCAATAGTCGGCGTCGCGTGCTTTGCGTCGTTCCCGGTTCCGTTTACGCATAAGACGAAGCAGTACAACTCGATAATGAGCTTAATCGGCAAAGGTATCGACCTTTCCGGCGGTTACTACGTCGTTTTAACCCCGAAGGATTCTTCGGATAGCGACGCAAACAAAAGCGAGTATATCTCTACGCTTGAAAGCGCGCAGAACATCCTTCGTTCTCGTCTTGACAGCAAGGGATATACCGAAGCTACCATTTCCGTTCAGGACGGCAACAAGATAAGAGTCGAAATTCCGGAAGTCGACAATGCTGAAGAAGTATTGCAGGTTATCGGTTCTACGGGTGAAATTTCCTTCCGTAACAGTGCGGGCGATATTCTCGTTAAAGCCGAACACATAAAGTCAGCGTACGTCAGCCGCGACCCCGATAACGCTTCTAAGTACGTAGTCGTTCTTAACTTTACCGCCGCGGGTACCGAAGCTTTCAGTAAAGCGACCAAAGAAGTTTACGAAAGCGACGATAAAACGCTTTACATTTACCTCGGCGACGAAGTAGTTTCTTCTCCGTCCGTTTCGGGTCAGCTTACCGAATCTTCCGCAACCATCACCGGTTACGAAACTTACGACGAAGCCGACGCGGTCGCTTCCGTTATCGAAAGCGGCAGACTTCCTATCGACTTCGAAGTCAGCGAATCGAGAAGCATTTCCGCGCGTTTGGGCGAGGACGCTATAAACAAGAGCTTGCTTGCCGGCGTAATCGGTATGGCGATAATCTTCATAATAATGATAGTCGTTTACGGCGGTATGGGTATCGCCGCTGATATCGCACTCTTTATCTATACGCTTCTTTACATCATCTTTATGGCGATTGTACCGGGCGTTCAGTTAACGCTCCCCGGCATTGCGGGTATTCTTCTTTCAATCGGTATGGCGGTCGACGCAAACATCGTTATTTACGAAAGAATTAAGGAAGAATACAGAAACGGCAAAACCGTTCTCGCTTCCGTCGATTCGGGCTTTAAGCGCGCGGTTATTACGGTTATCGACTCCAACGTTACGACCATTTTGTCCGCCGCGGTATTGTATTTCCTCTGTCCCGGCACGATTAAGGGTTTCGCGATAACGCTCTTTATCGGTATCGTTCTCTCGATGATTACTTCTATCTTCGTTACGAGATGGTATCTTAAGATTATGCTTTCGCTTTCCGAAAAGAAAGAAAAGTTCTTTCGTTTGAAGAGGGAGGAAACCAAAAATGCTTAAGAATAAACAAATTAAAATCGTTGAAAAATTCAAGATTTTCATCATAATCGCTTTGGTAGTCGCTCTCGCGGGCGTAGGCTTTATAGTTTTCCGCGGAATGAATATCGGTATCGACTTTATGGGCGGCGTTAAAATCGAAGCGGACTTTGACGCGTTTGCCGAAAATTCCGATTGCTCCAAGATTATTCGCGACGATATGAAAAAGGTTATTGCGGACCACGGGCTTGAAATTATGGGCGACGTTCAGGTTTCCGATTCTACTTTCGAAATAAGACTTAGAAACGTTTGGAAAGGCGTTAAGGTTACGAGCGAAAACGAAAGCGAATTCGTTGAATTCGTTCAGGGTAAAGGCGATACGGACGGTTTGTGCCAAATGATTACGAAATCGCTCCAAAAGCTTGCCGAAGAAAACGCCACGCTTAAAGCCGCGGGCGCGGAGTTCGACGATAACTCCGTTAAGGCTTACACCGTCGGCGCAACTGCTTCCGGCGCGCTTTTGAGGAACGCAATAATCGCTTTGTGCGTCGCTATCGTCGTAATGCTTATTTACATTGTAATAAGATTTACGCTTGCGAGCGCGCTTGCCGCGGTTTGCGCCCTTATCCACGACGTTATCATAATGATTGCTTTAACGGCGATATTCAATATTCCCGTCAACTCGACGTTTATCGCCGCGGTAATAACCATCGTAGGTTATTCAATCAACGCAACCATTATTATCTTCGACCGTATTCGCGAATCCGTTAAGGACCCGAACAATGCGGATAAACCCGACGCGCAGATTGCAAACGAAGCAATTGCGAACACCATCGGCAGAACGATTTTGACGACGGTTACGACCCTCGTAATGGTAGTCGCTCTCGCAGTGCTTTCCGTCAATGCGATTCAGGAATTTATATTCCCGATTATCTTCGGTCTTTTAGCCGGCGCGTTCTCTTCCGTTCTTCTCGCTCCGTCCTTCTGGGTTATGTTCAGAAAGATAGAAAAGAAAGCAAAAGCGAAAAAACAGGCGAAAAAGGGTTACCAAGGTGCGGTTGCCGCGAACAAGGAAACCAAATAATTATAGCAAATTAACCGTTAGAGAATTGAACTAACGTTTAAGCGGACGGGATTTTACCCGTTCGCTTTTTGCTTTTTTAGGGCTTCTGCCCGTACACAAAAATAAAAAGGTAGCGTATAATGATAAAGCTTTTATCCGATTTCACTTCGGAGGACGAAAAAAGAATAAGCGAAATATCCCGTGATTTTTCGTTGCATAAGGAAACCGCGGGCATACTGTATTCGCGCGGAGTGAGAACGGACGAAGAGCTTTCCGCTTTCTTAAAGCCCGGTTGGAAAAGGTTTAAGGATCCGCTTTTGTTGAAAGGTATGCCGGAAGCCGTCGAACGCGTCAAGCAAGCGGTAGAGGGCGAAGAAACGGTAGTCGTTTACGGCGATTATGACGTGGACGGTATTTCCGCAACCGCGCTTTTGACCAAGGCGTTGACCGAGTTAGGGCTTGACGTCGTTCCGTTCGTTCCCGAACGCGCGGACGGCTACGGGCTTTCAAAGGCGAATATAGACAAAATTTTCGACGAACATTTTCCCGAACTCATTATTACCGTCGACTGCGGAATAAGCGGCGGAAAAGAAGTCGAATATATTAAGGAATTAGGCGCGGACGTTATCGTTACCGACCACCACGAACTCCCGGACGAACTGCCCGACTGCACGATTGTAAACTGTAAACAAAAATCGGGTTACGGATTTGAAAGCTTATGCGGCGCGGGCGTTGCGTACAAGCTTGCTTACGCGCTAATCGGCACAAAAGCTAACAAATATATAGATTACGCGACTATCGCGACTATTGCGGACAGTATGCCGCTTACGGACGAAAACAGAGATATCGTTTACGAGGGTGTAAAATACATTAAGAGCGGCAAGGCATCTCCTGCGATTAATGCGCTTATAGAAGTCGCCGCGATGAAAGAAATCAATTCGACTTCGCTTGCCTTTATGGTTGCGCCGAGGATAAACGCCGCGGGCAGAATGGGCGACGCGTCGCTTGCTCTCGAACTGCTCCTGACCGACGACGAAGCGCGGGCGAAAACGCTTGCCTCAAAGCTTAACGAATTTAACGTAAGTCGTCAGACCGAATGCGACGCGCTCTATAAAGCAGCTCGGCAAAAGGTCGTCGAAACGGCGTTCGATAAAAAGATTATCGTTTTGAGCGGCGACGAATGGAACGGCGGGCTTGTCGGCATTATCGCTGCCAGGCTTGTTGAAGAATTTTCTCGCCCCGTAATACTTTTCGCCGGCAAAGGCGACAGTTTGCACGGCTCGGCGCGTTCGATTGAAGCCGTGAACATTTACGAATGCGTTTCCGCTTGCAAAAGGTTTTTGAAAGATTACGGCGGACATTCGCAAGCCGCGGGTATAACCGTAGAAAGAGAAAATTACGAGCCGTTCAAAAAGGCAATCGAAGAATACGTCGAAAAAACTTACGATAGCGAAGTTTTCAAGCCCGTCAAGATTGCCGACGCGCTCGTTACCGAAAAATTTACGCTATCCCTTGCCAAGGAACTCGAAAGGTTGGAGCCTTGCGGCGTGGGCAACAGAAGACCGATGTTTTTGTTAAATGCTACCGACGTTACCGTCGCGCCGTTAAAAGCCGATTCGCCGCACGTTTTAATAAAAACGGAGTACCTCGAACTTACTTATTTTTCGGGCGGAAAGAAGAGCGACCTTTTAAGCTCCGGCGCGGATAAAAGCATACTCTTTGAACCGGGTGTTTCGACTTTTAACGGTAGAGAATTTCTTAAAGGTTATGTTCGCGACGTGGAATTTACCGTAAAACCGACCGAAAAAGTCGTTTTGGAAGCTTTTCGCATAAGTCTTTTGACGCTTGAAAACGACGAAAAAACGCCGTTTAAAGCCGAGGACGAAGTAGTTAGCGAAGCAAAAGAAGCGGCGAAAGATTGTTACGGCACGATTTTTGCATTGTATAATCCGCTTAATATCGACAAATACCCGTTCCTTTCCGTAATGGATAAAACCATTTACGCTTCGGAAGAGAAAAATTTGAAAAACAATCTCGTAGTGGCTCCCTCTAAAAACGTGCTTACTGGGTTCAAAACGGTTTATTATCTCGACCGCCCGCTCGGTTTTCCGTATGCTTTTAGCGGCACTGAAAATATAGTCGCAAGCGAAAGTTACGCGTTCGATTACACAAAACTTTCCGTCGATAGGCAGGTTTTTATAACCGTTTTCGGTTACATAAAGAGTTCGAGGGGAATGAAAGTAGCTAACAGCGTTGAGCTTGCGCTCCGTTGCGGACTGCCGGTCAAAAAAATGCAGATTGTTTTTGCAACCGAGGTTTTAAGAGAACTCGGGCTTGTAGAGTTTAATTCGGGCGCGCTCGTAGTCAATAAAGGTTACGGCAAACAGCTCGATACTTCACCGATATATTCCGCCGTTAAGGCGTTAAAAGGCTAAGTATGTACGAAATTTTAGACGTTGTCCGCAAGGTTTACACCATTGAAGAAGCGGAAAAAATCGAAAAAGCCTTCTATTTTGCGAAAGCCGCTCATGAGGGGCAGAAAAGGGCTTCGGGCGAGGAGTATTTTATTCACCCTTGCGCCGTAGCCGAGATTTTAATCGACCTCGGCATGGACGCGGCTACTATTTGCGCTGCGTTTTTGCACGACACTCTCGAAGATACCGCGGTTTCCGAAGGCGATATTTCGCGTGAGTTCGGTGACGAAGTTTTAACGCTCGTTCAAGGCGTTACCAAGCTTGAAAAATTCGAATTCCGTTCGCAAAAGGAGGAGCAAGCCGAAAACTTCAAAAAGATTTTCGTTTCGATGGCGAAAGACATAAGGGTCATCATCATCAAACTTGCCGACAGATTGCACAATATGCGCTCGCTCAACTTCTTATCGGAAGCTCGTCAGCTTGCGATGGCGCACGAAACGCTCGATATTTACGCGCCGCTCGCGGGCAGACTCGGTATTTCGCAAATCAAGTGCGAACTTGAAGATTTGTGCTTAAAGTACCTCGACCCGGAAGCTTTCGAATTTTTGCGCAAAAACATAAACACGCAACTCTCCGAACGTCAACGCTTTATAAATTCCGTCGTCGAAGAAATAAAAGGCATACTTGCGGAGTCAAACATAAAAGGCGACGTTATCGGCAGACCCAAGCATTTTTATTCAATCTATAAAAAGATGAAAACGCGTAACAAAACGCTTGACCAGATTTACGACTTGTCGGCGGTGCGCGTAATTGTCGAAACGGTTGACGAATGTTATGAAATTTTAGGTAAAATCCATAAAAAATGGGTGCCTATGCCCGGGCGAATCAAAGATTATATAGCAATTCCTAAGCCCAACATGTACCAAAGTTTGCACACGACCGTCGTTACGAGCTTCGGGCAGATTTTTGAAATCCAAATTAGAACGTTCGAAATGCACCGCATAGCGGAATACGGTATCGCGGCGCACTGGAAATACAAAGAACAAAAGACGGACGAGGACACCTTCGATAAACGTCTTTCCTGGATAAGGGAAGTTATGGAGTGGCAGAGCGGCGTTAAAACGACCGACTTTATCGATTCCTTAAAGACCGATATTTACGACCAGGAAATACTCGTTTTCACGCCGAAAGGGGAAGTTATCAGTCTTTCTAAGGGCGCGACCCCTATCGACTACGCATATAGGATTCACACGGAAGTCGGGCATAAGTGTATCGGCGCAAAGGTTAACGGCAAAATCGTGCCGCTTTCTTACAGCCTTTCAACGGGCGATATCGTCGAAATTATCACGAGCAAAACGTCTAAGGGGCCGTCCTGGGACTGGCTCAAAATAGCGCAAATGCCGTCCTCACGCGCGAAAATAAAGCAATTTTTCAAGCGTTCGATGGCGGAAGAACACGTCAAGATAGGCAAGTCCATGCTTGAAAACGCGGCAAAACTCAAAGGCTACGTTTTTTCACAGCTTTGCACGAACGCTAACTTCGATAAAGTTTCGGAAAAAATGAACTTCAACACGCAAGACGAAATGTACGCCGCCGTCGGTTGCGGAGCCGTTTCGCCGCAACAGGTTTTGTATAAGTTCATCGATATCTATAAAAAGGAAAAACCGATTGAAGAACAGACGGTCGTGTCCTCGGTTAAAGGCAGAAGCCACAGTTCGGGCGACGTTATAATAAAGGGCGTCGACGGGCTTTTGGTGCGCTTTGCGGGGTGCTGCAATCCCGTGCCCGGCGACAAGATAGTCGGCTTTGTTTCGCGCGGAAGAGGGGTTACCGTTCATAGGGCGGACTGCCCCAACCTTGCGCAAGAAGATAAGGACAGAATTCTCCCCGCCGAATGGACGGGTAAATCGGGCGAAAATTACGTCGTAAGCATAAAGATAAACGGCACGGAGAAAGCTCCGCTTATGTCTATCGTTTCGGCGGCGTGCGCTCAGCTCGGGCTGTTCGTTCTCTCGTTTAACGGCAGAATAGACAACAAAACGAGAACTTCAACCGCCGATATGACGGTTAGACTGAACAAAAAAGACGACCTCGACGTTCTCTTTAAAAAGCTTCGCGAAAGCAAAGATATAACCGACGTATTCAGAACGATTGTTTAATTTTTTGCGGTTTCGCATTTTAAAATCACTATGAAATTATTTAAAATTCCCGTCGCTCCGATAGGCGCAAACTGCTATGTTTTGAGCGATGAAGAAAACAAAAAAGCCTTGATAATCGACCCCGGCGGGGACTTTTTGAAAATTAAGGCTATAATCGACAAAGAAAATTTAACGCCGGAAGCGGTGCTTTTAACGCACGGTCACTTCGACCATATCGGGGCGGCCGATAACTTTGTGAAAGAGGGCGTTAAGTGCTACGTAAAAGAAGAGGACGCGCCGATGCTCTCGTCCGCGCGGCTTTCCCTAGCCGAAGTTTTCGGCTATCCCTTTAACGGCGTTAGTAAGTACGAAATTTTAAACGCCGGCGAAAACAAGATAGGTGACTTTACTGTTACCGTTTACCCGACCCCGGGGCATTCCGAGGGTTCGGTGTGCATTAAGGTCGGCGATTATCTTTTTACGGGCGACACGCTTTTTTCGGACGGGTACGGCAGATTCGATATGCCGGGTGGAAATTATAAAAAACTTTTGTCGTCGCTTAAATTTCTTGCTAAATTGGATTTTGACGGCAGAGTTTTGCCGGGTCACGGCGAAGAAACGAGCTTAAAACGCGAAAAAGCTTACGGAATATTAGAAAATTTATGCTTATAACTAATTTTGAAAACTTAGAAAGCGAGCTTAACGAAGTCGTTAACGAGTTCGGCGTATACCCCGAAATGCGGGTGGACGGGAAAATAGACGGCGATAATATTTTCGTTACAGTCGCGATTGACGATAAAACGTATAATTACGAATACTCTTTTAAGCCCGAAAACAAACTTATAGAAAAGCGACTAAAAAAACGGTACGCCAAACTTTCGTTATATAAAGCTTTGTCCGATTATACTGGCGTGAGCTTACCTTGGGGCGCGCTTACGGGGATAAGACCGAGCAAGCTTGCAGCGCAGCAAGGAGAAAAATGGCGCGGCTTTTTCACGGACGAAATGCTCGTTTCGGAAAACAAAACGCAGATAATAGAAGATATTTTACGGGTGCAAAAACCTTATTATCCTAAGGACGGAGAGGAAATTTTCGACTTGTTTATAAGTCTTCCGTTCTGCCCGACGAGGTGCGCTTACTGCTCGTTTATCTCATGCGAAATTTCCAAAGAAAAGGCGATTAACGAATATATAGAGGCACTTATTAAGGAAATTAAAGCCGCAAAGGCGTTAGGAAAAACGTTTAGAAGCGTATACGTAGGCGGCGGTACTCCGGTATCATTAAAAACCGAACACTT
>ERZ808242.562-NODE-562-length-26348-cov-24.367094_pt1 | contig 26348 bp, 20 predicted proteins | sample MGYA00521244_ERZ808242 | MGnify/ENA primary metagenome ERZ808242 (study PRJEB31516, sample SAMN03275573) | gut metagenome | biome: mammalia-associated habitat; material: feces | host: Papio cynocephalus | place: Kenya | collected 2012-07-27 ... | reverse complement strand
CACGACCACCAGACTGCTTCTTGTAAGTCTCACGGCTCTGAGCTGTCTTAGTGATGGCCTCCTTGTAGTTAACCTGTGGCTTACCCTGGTTACACTCAACCTTGAACTCACGCTTCAAACGGTCGATGATGATATCCAAGTGGAGCTCACCCATACCAGAAATGATGGTCTGACCACTCTGCTCGTCGGTACGAACTGTGAAGGTTGGGTCTTCCTCAGCCAACTTAGCGAGACCATTGTCCATCTTAGCGATGTCGGCCTGGCTCTTAGGCTCAACTGCGATAGAGATCACAGTGTCAGGGAATGTCATAGACTCCAATACGATTGGGTGATCCTCATCACAGAGTGTATCGCCAGTACGGATATCCTTGAAACCTACACCTGCGCCGATATCACCAGCGTCGATAGAATCCATAGGGATTTCCTGCTTAGAGTTCATCTGGAACAAGCGGCTGATACGTTCACGCTTGCGAGAGCGTGGGTTGTAAACGTAAGAACCAGCAACTACCTTACCAGAGTAAACGCGGAAGAATACCAAGCGGCCCATGAATGGGTCGGTAGCAATCTTAAATGCGAGAGCTGCTGTAGGCTCATCCTCAGATGGCTTACGATCCTCTTCCTCTTCTGTATCAGGGTTTGTACCCACGATGTTAGGAGTATCCATTGGAGAAGGAAGGAATGCGCAGATATAGTCGAGCAATGGCTGAACACCCTTGTTCTTGTATGAAGAACCGAGCAACATTGGGCAGCACTCCATAGCGCAGCAACCCTTGCGGATAGCAGCGAGAATCTTATCCTCAGGAACATCCTTACCATCAAGGTAGAGCTCCATAACCTCGTCATCGAAGTTTGCAGCACCTTCGAGCAACTTATCACGCCACTCGTTAGCCTCGTCTACCAAGTCAGCTGGAATATCATCTATTTCGTACTCAGCACCCATGGTCTCATCGTGCCAAAGGATAGCCTTCATCTTGATAAGGTCTACAACACCCTTGAAGTTCTCCTCTGCACCAATAGGAATCTGAATAGCAATTGGATTAGCACCCAAGATATCCTTCATCTGCTGTACAGTCTCGAAGAAGTCAGCACCAGAACGGTCCATCTTGTTTACATAACCAATACGAGGTACATTGTACTTATCAGCCTGGCGCCATACTGTCTCTGACTGTGGCTGTACACCATCAGCAGCAGAATATGTAGCAACAGCACCATCGAGTACACGGAGTGAACGCTCAACCTCTGCAGTGAAGTCAACGTGTCCCGGAGTATCGATCAAGTTAATCTTATAAGACTTGCCGAGATAGTTCCAGTTACAAGTTGTTGCAGCAGAGGTGATAGTGATACCACGCTCCTGCTCCTGGGCCATCCAGTCCATAGTAGCAGCACCATCGTGTACCTCACCAATCTTATGAGTCTTACCTGTGTAGAACAAGATACGCTCAGATGTTGTTGTCTTACCGGCATCGATGTGCGCCATGATACCGATGTTACGTGTCAAATGTAAATCGCGATTTGCCATTTTCTTTTATACCTATTTAATTAAATTAGAATCTGAAGTGAGCAAATGCACGGTTAGCCTCAGCCATACGATGCATATCCTCCTTGCGCTTGAACGCACCACCCTGATTGTTGTAAGCATCCATGATCTCAGCAGCCAACTTGTCGGCCATTGTCTTACCACCACGCTTACGAGCGAAAGCGATAAGGTTCTTCATAGAGATGCTCTCCTTACGATCTGGGCGAATTTCAGTAGGAACCTGGAAGGTTGCACCACCGATACGACGGCTCTTAACCTCTACCTGTGGAGTGATGTTATCGAGTGCCTGCTTCCAAATTTCAAGTGCAGACTTCTCCTCGTTAGCCATCTTAGCCTTTACGGTATCGAGTGCATTATAGAAAATCTCATAAGATGTATTCTTCTTACCATCATACATCAAATGATTTACGAACTTAGAGACCTTTTGGTCGTTGAAGACTGGATCTGGAAGGATCACTCTCTTCTTTGGTTTTGCTTTTCTCATTTTAAATCGAAAAAAAATTAATTCTGCATGGGGCTGTATATCGTTCTTCAACACTCGCACCCGAGTATTTACTCAACCTGTTTACTTCTCCAGCAAAACGTTGTAATAAAAATAACTTTCTCGCCTAAGCTCTCGACCTTCTCCGACCGTGAGCCTTCGGCACTTTATTGTTTTTAGCCTGAATATTAAGAATTCCTATTCAAATCAGGATTACTTCTTAGCCTTTGGCTTCTTAGCACCGTACTTAGAACGACGCTGTGTGCGGTTTGCAACACCTGCGGTATCAAGAGTACCACGAACGATGTGATAACGTACACCAGGGAGGTCCTTAACACGACCACCGCGTACCAATACGATTGAGTGCTCCTGCAAGTTGTGACCCTCTCCTGGGATGTAAGAGTTAACCTCCTTAGAGTTTGTCAAACGAACACGGGCAACCTTACGCATTGCCGAATTAGGCTTCTTAGGAGTTGTAGTGTAAACACGAACGCAAACACCACGACGCTGAGGGCATGAATCCAAAGCTGGTGACTTGCTCTTGTCTACGAGAACTCGTCTGCCTTTTCTTACTAACTGTGAAATAGTAGGCATAATTTTACTTTTTAATTTATATATTTATTTTTGTTATTATCTTATTTCTGTAGAAGCCACCATGTTAGGAGGCTTTTTCGGGGTGCAAAGTTACAACTTTTCCTTCAAACTACCTAATTATAAAGATTACTTTTGGAAAAGAAAAGCTACTTTTAACTAAAAATAACTTTCAAACATATAAATTACGAAAAAACTTAGTCTTTTAGCGGGTTAATTTAGTTTCAGACGGCATGCGTTACTCTACTTAAGCCTCACCTTTTGGTGTGCCGAAAGGAGCGATAGTGCGCTCTTTCTCGTCTGGCAAGTTAATCTTGCCGAAGGTCTGCTCATAATTGTAGATGTTGCCCTGCAAAGCCTGCAACAAGCGCTTTGCATGTTCTGGTGCCATGATGACACGGCTCTTGATCTGTGGCTGTGGCATTCCTGGGAGTGCGCAAGCGAAGTCAAGAATGAAGTCAGAGCTAGAGTGAGTGATGAGAGCAAGGTTTGAATATGCTCCTTCTGCTACCTCAGGCTTGATGCCCATCTGAAACTGATTCTGCTGTTGTGTATTCTTATTATCTTCCATACTTTTATCAAGTTTATAGGGTTAAACATTAATTGATGTTGCAAACTTACAAAAAATATTTGAGATAAACGAATGTTTTTGCAATAATTATACACACAGGGGGTATATTTTATTCATCAAAAACACATTTTGCCATATGAAATATGAAAAACAAAGTTGAAAGTTCCTTCAGAATTTTATCTAACTTAATGTGTCACAGATAGATATGCTGAAGGAAAAGTTATAAGACTGACTTTTAGCTAGATTTTAAGGATAATACATTGTTATCCAGTAAAACAATCAAGGTTGAACGAAGAGGGCTAAAGATGTGTTACAAGAGGATTAAAGTAGAACTTAATAAGGAAAAGAAAAGGACTTAACAAGCCTTTTGACTACAGCCAGAAGCTTTTTCGACGGCCGTCAAAAAACTTTAGAAGAGTTTCAAATGTCCTTCTTAAGACATTTAGACATCCGTCTAACTATATTTATATTTCCTCTTTTGTCTTTAACTGAAAATGGTATACACCTTTTATGTTATACTTACTGATTCACTATACACATTCTTTACTTCCTGACTGAAATACTAGACAAATTTAGTGTAGTAAAAAGTAAAGGCAAAAGTTCCTTCAGTATAATCAACTGCCTCACAAGCACTTAAGTAAAAAAATACTGAAGGAACTTTTAGATATAATTTTAAAATTAAGGCCATCAAAAACTACAATAACAACCGTATGAGACCATTATCAGAAACGACCTTTCTCTTCATTACCTGCCCCGGAGCCCTTATATTTACTACGGGTAGAATTAAACTTATAAGTCACTCGAAGCACTACAGAGCGATTGTTATTGTAGCAATCCTTGGTCAAAGTAACATGATCTCCAAACATGGTCCACTGCTCCTTCTGGCTTCTGAAGAGATCATTGCCCGAAAGACTGACACTCAACTTATCATTGTAGAAAGTCTTGACCAAGCGTAAGGACACAAAATAGCCAGGTCGGTTACGCTGGAATCCAGAGCAGGAATAGGTGTTGCCATGAAGCGTGAGCCATCCCGTGAAAGTAGGACTCATCACAAACTTATTGTTCCACGTTGCTCCGAAAGCAGGCTTATTCAACTTAGTCGCCACACCATACTTCTCATTGTCCAAGTATTGCTGTTGATAAAACAACTGCCAGGTTGGGCAATACCAACCAAACTTAGGCGCAGCAACGAAATACATCGACATAGAGTGATTGCAAGTAAAGTTCAAGTTGCGCAAATATGCGATGTCCTCATTATTATACAAGGTGGCATACCAGATGATAGGCTTGTCCTCATACGTATAGTCCACCCCAAATGAAAGCCAAGAACAGACCACATCAAGAGATACATCGTTCGCAATGGTAGGGCGCAAGTATGGGTTACCACCCTCATACATAAAACGATTATCATACTGAACCTCATTGCGGAGACTGTTATAACTTGGTCGCTGAGTCTTGCAAGTATAAGCCAAAGAGACATCCCACTTACCCTTGTTCCATTCCAAGGAGAGATTTGGGAACCAGTTATTGTATCTTCTGCTAGGCTCCGACTGCCATTCTCCAAAAGAATAATAGTCGGAAGCCACATGCTCATAACGCACACCTCCACTCAAAGACAAGTTGCCCAAAGGATAAGACATCGTAAGGAAGCCAGCCACATTATTCTCCTTCACATTTGTAGAAGATGATGCCACATATCCCTCGTCATTGTCATAGACACCACGGCTTCGAGTGGCAGTCACCTCACTTCCGAACTCTATCTGTCCTTTTCCGATAGGATAAGACAATACGAGTTTACCTGCCAACAATCGATTGTGTGTCGTACTGGAAGTGTGAACCTCTCGGCTCTCCATGCCAGTAGCCTCCTCGGCTTCCTGCATATCGCGTCCACCTTTCTTCCACAGATAAGTTCCATTGAAGTCGATCCCCATCTTACCGACCTTTCCTACATAATAAAGGTTTGCCTCATGAGTTGGCCCCAAAGCATCCTGCATGTGGATGGTCTGTTGAATACTACTTTCTGCCACATCATCACCCGTTATCAACTGGGAGCCATCGCAATGTCCCTTAGCAGACGAAGCAACATCTATATTGTAAGAACCGCCCACTGAATGATTCTCATTGAAATCATAGTCGAAGCCTATCGTTCCATCCAATGTGGTGGATCGATAATGAGTCGGAGCATTCTGCTTGACATGAATAGTCCTAGTCCCCTCAATGTTTTGACTTAAAGTATTATGTTCCGTATAGGGATTATCACTTGCAAAAAGAGTACTAAATACTTCCAGTCCCTTATACTGATATTTCAAATCCACTTGCTCAAAGCCACCGAACTTTTCGTTATAGGAAGCCTGCGAAATGAAGGAGCCACTAAGTCCTTCGCCTTGTCGATTAACTGTTCTTACACGAATGACAGAAGAGACCGTGGCATCATACTTGGCACTCGGCGAAGTGATGATTTCCACATTCTTGATGTCGTCCGATTTCAGACGACGCAGTTCGTTGACATCCCTCACTTGCTTGTTGTTGACATAGATTATCGGAGTTCCCTTGCCAAAAATACTGATGTCTCCATTATTGGAAACATTCAGTCGAGGCAACTCCCGGAACACGTCAAGAGCATCGCCCACCTTTGCCAAGTCGGTATGCTGGATGTCAACCTGCATACCCTCCTGCCCCATCTTGAAGGAAGGGCGCTTCGCCTTGACTACGACACCTTTTATATTGACAGCGCTCTCACGAAGCATGATATTGCCCACCCTTCCCACATTATACATATTATAATAGGTATGATAACCTACACAACTCACCTTGGCGATGACATTCTTCAAGCCACATGGGATAACAAAGTTACCACTGGCATTGGTAACACCACCCGTCAAGAAAGCCGAATCAGCAGGGTTGAGTAAAGCGACATTGGCAAACTCAACAGGACGGCGATGCTCATCCACCACCCTACCCATCAGTTTGGTAGGTTCCTTCTGGGTACATTCCACGAAAATCAGACTATCGCCAATGGTAGCCTTGATGGGATAAAAGCCGAAGACCTGCCCCAAAGCTTCCTGCAACGAGAGGTTGCGAAACGAGGTAGTAACAGTAAAGTCTTCCAACTCATTATAGATAAAACTTATCTTGTATCGCTGTGTCGCCTTGCCAAGATCCTTGAGCACTTCCAACATAGAGCGATTGTTATAGTTGCGAGAGATACGCTGTCCGAACGATGCCTGTACGAGCAGACACATAAGGAAAGCGAAAACAAATTTCTTCATAACATTCATATTGATGAGACGCATTTATATTTATCTTTCTATTTATTGGCATCTTTCATTTCGATGCCGTTCTATTCGATAGCATTTTTCATTTCTGCACCAATCCTATTCGATGACCAACTCATCATTGTCAAACGAAATGTTCATCTGCTGTGAATTGTTAAGCTCATCAACAACCTGCTGAAGACTGTTTTCGCTATTCCATTCATAATAGAAACGAAGTTGCTTGACCTCCTCATTGCGAAAGACGACCTTCACACCATAATATCTAGCCATCTCTCCTAACATGTTATCCAATGTAACATCGTCAAATGTCTTATGGACAACTTCTTTCTTGGCAACCATATCCTTTTTTTGATTACTAACTCTCGAAATCGTATCTCTTTGGGTACTAACTTTAACCTTAGTAGTGTCAGAAACAGCCACCTTTTCCGGTTGTCGATGAGAAGAAAAAGTATGAATAGCAGCAAAGGCTATGCCAGAGAGCATCACAATACCAACAAGTGAGGCGGCTACCTTTTGCCAAGATGAAAGATGAAGCAAGCTCTTCTTGAAAGTTCTATGTTCACTATTTTCCAAAGAAGCCAAGTGAGCTTGAAGATGAGACAGAGGGTGAGCCTGAGGATGCTTATCAGCAAACTTCTGCCATTCTTCATCAATCTCCATGTTCTTATCCGCAGCTTCCTTGTCAAAAGCCATGCGCATCTCCATCATCGTGAGATATGTCTGGCGGCATTCCTCGTCCTGGAGGAATGCAGATATTTGAGCCTCGGAGTAACGCTCCGGGTGCTCCACCATATCAATTACCTGTATTATCTTATCCATTGTTCTTGGGGTTAAATCGTTCTTTAATACGTTTGATACCTTGGGCGAGATGCTTATAAACGACAGCCTCGCTGATGTTAAGTTGCTCCGAGATTTCCCGATAAGTGAGTTTCTGACGATAGTGCATATTTACCACCTTACGTGTTTGCGGTGTAAGCTCGCTATCTATGAAACTCAACATCTGGTCTAGTTTGCTTATCTCTTGGTCAATCTCTCCCACTATTTTGTCTTCGGTATGCGAAATATCGATGGAAGTATCCAAGGACAAACCTGCCTTCAGCTTTTCCTGCGTAGTCATCTTACGCAGATGATTGAGGGATCGATTTCGCGCCAACACCACGAAATATCCATCCGAACATTGCGATGGAAGCTTGAGGGTTCCGTCGAGCAAGGCGGCGAAGATGTCGCTCACAACATCCCTTGCTGTCTCTTCGTTCCCCAAAAGCATCCTCGAAACAAGGAACATTTTCGAGTAGTGTTGTCGAAAAAGTTGTTCTATTCTTTCCATTACTTTACCTGTATTTACCCCAAGAACACATCAAAGGCATCATTTCCCAACCCCTCGATGAAGAAAATTTCAAAAAATCCGGAAAATGAAGGGAAAATCAGAAAAGTGAACTGAGAAGTTTCTACCTAAACAATATCCACCTGTACGGTTGGAATAGTCCAATACGCCTTGAAAGCAAAAAAGCCATAGATGAGAAGTTCCCACCTATGGCTATTATCTGACAAGGTATATCATTTAGATGTATTCATACATTATTATATATGCGTACATTATATAATATATACCTCATTAAACTCTATGTATGTATCTTCTATGAGATTACTCTACGATTGGAGAATCGGCATAGTCGAGCACAGTTTTTCTGTTAGCTTGCATACGCTCGTACTCTTCCTTTGAGCCAACGATAAGCTTATCCCACTGGCGAAGACCTGTACCTGCAGGAATCAAGTGACCGCAGATAACGTTCTCCTTCATACCCTCAAGGTAATCTACCTTACCACGGATAGCAGCCTCGTTCAAGACCTTAGTGGTCTCCTGGAAGGAAGCGGCACTCATGAAGCTCTTAGTACCAAGAGCGGCACGGGTGATACCCTGAAGAATCTGAGTAGAGGTAGCTGCCACAGCATCGCGAACTTGAACAAGTTTCTTGTCCTGACGCTTCAATGCTGAGTTCTCGTCACGCAACTTTCGAGCAGTTACAATCTGACCTGGCTTAAGGTTCTCGCTGTCACCTGCATCGGTAACAACCTTCTTACCCCAGATACGATCATTCTCCTCAGCGAAGTCGAGTTTGTCAACCAACTCCTGCTCCAAGAATGTTGTATCTCCAGGATCGTCGATACGAACCTTACGCATCATCTGGCGAACCACAACCTCGAAGTGCTTATCATTGATAGCCACACCCTGGAGACGGTAAACGTCCTGAATCTGGTTAACGATGTACTCCTGAACGGCAGTAGGACCCATGATGGCGAGGATGTCGCCTGGAGTTACACTACCATCAGACAATGGAGTACCAGCACGAACGGCATCATGCTCCTGTACCAAGATCTGCTTAGACAGAGATACTAGATACTTCTTTTGGTCACCAGTCTTAGAGGTTACGATAATCTCACGGTTACCACGCTTTACCTTACCCATGGTTACCTCACCGTCAATTTCTGATACGACAGCTGGGTTAGATGGGTTACGAGCCTCAAGAAGCTCGGTAACACGTGGAAGACCACCGGTGATATCACCGGCACCACCTACGGCACGTGGAATCTTAACCAAGACCTCACCAGTCTTGATGGTCTGACCATCCTCGACTGCCAAGTGACCACCTACAGGGAAGTTGTAAGTACCAAGCACCTCACCATTAGCATCGATGACATCACAAGATGGAACCATCGACTTATTCTTAGAATCGGTGATGATCTTCTCCTCCAAACCTGTGGTCTCATCGACCTCGGCACGGTAAGTCTGATCCTTCTGAACGTCGTTGAACTTCAAGGTACCAGCGTACTGGCTGACGATAACGGCGTTGAATGGGTCCCAACGAGCGATGACAGTATCCTTATCTACGATCTCACCCTCCTTGTGATAGAGGGAAGAACCGTAAGGTACGTTCAATGTAGAGAGAACGATCTTGGTGTTAGGGTCGATGAAGCGAATTTCAGCCAAGTGGCTTACTACCTTCTCGCACTTCACATCATTGCCTTCCTCATCCTCCTCGACGAATGGAACGGTAGCCAACTCATCAAACTCGATGAGAGACTTGTTCTTAGCAGCAATCTTAGCGTTGGCAGCAGCGTTAGATGCAATACCACCGGCGTGGAATGTACGAAGAGTCAACTGAGTACCTGGCTCACCGATAGCCTGAGCTGCGATGACACCAACAGCCTCACCGAGCTGCACCATACGAGCTGTAGCCAAGTTACGACCGTAACACTTCATGCAGACACCCTTCTTGCTCTCACAAGTGAGCACAGAACGAATCTCGACGCTCTCGATAGGAGAATCCTCGATAGCCTTTGCCTTTGGCTCTGTGATTTCCTCACCAGCCTTGACGATGAGCTCTCCAGTAGTTGGGTGGATGACATCATGTACAGATACACGACCCAAGATACGCTCATAGAGAGATGAGATAACCTCATCACCATTCTTCAACGCTGTGCAAACTAAGCCACGCAAGGTACCACAATCCTCCTCTGTGATGATGACATCATGAGAAACGTCAACAAGACGACGAGTCAAGTAACCTGCATCGGCTGTCTTCATAGCGGTATCGGCAAGACCCTTACGAGCACCATGAGAAGCGATAAAGTACTCCAACACAGACATTCCCTCCTTAAAGTTAGAGAGGATAGGGTTCTCAATGATCTGCGCACCCTCGGCACCTGCCTTCTGAGGCTTAGCCATCAAACCACGCATACCAGACAACTGCTTAATCTGATCCTTAGAACCACGGGCTCCGGAATCAAGCATCATATATACGGCGTTGAATCCTTGGTCAGCCTCGGTCATCTCCTTCATCAAGATGTTACCCAAGTCGGTGTTCACGTGAGTCCACGCATCGATTACCTGGTTGTAACGCTCCTTGTTGGTGATGAAACCCATATTATAGTTGTTGGTGATTTCCTCAACTTCCTTGCGACCACGCTCTACGATTTCCTCCTTCTCTGGTGGGATGATGATATCGCCAAGGTTAAATGACAAACCGGCAACGTAAGACATGTGGTAACCCAAGTTCTTGATACCATCGAGGAACTCGCATGCCTGAGCCATACCGACAGCCTTGATTACGTTAGAAATCAAGCCACGGAGAGTCTTCTTAGAGATGACATCATTGAAGAAGCCCACCTCGTTAGGAATGATACCATTCACGATAACACGACCTACGGAAGTCTCAATCAAGTGCTTGGCTGGTTTTCCGTCAACGATGTCATCAACTACGACCTTCACCAAAGCGTGGAGGTCACAACGACCTTCGTTACGTGCAATCAGAGCCTCCTCTGGACCATAGAATGTCAATCCCTCGCCCTTTGCACCTGGACGAATCTTGGTGATATAGTAAAGACCGAGCACCATATCCTGAGAAGGTACGGTGATAGGCGCGCCATTGGCAGGGTTCAAGATATTGTGGCTCTGGAGCATCAAGATCTGAGCCTCCAAGACAGCCTCATTGCTCAATGGAAGGTGAACAGCCATCTGGTCACCATCGAAGTCGGCGTTGAACGCTGTACAAGCCAATGGGTGCAACTGGATAGCCTTACCCTCGATCATCTTAGGCTGGAATGCCTGGATACCGAGACGGTGAAGTGTAGGGGCACGGTTCAACATCACAGGGTGACCCTTCATTACGTTCTCCAAGATGTCCCAGATAACAGGCTCACGACGGTCAACAATCTTCTTGGCGCTCTTCACTGTCTTTACGATACCACGCTCAATCAACTTACGGATGATGAATGGTTTGTAAAGCTCTGCAGCCATCAACTTAGGAAGACCGCACTCGCCCATCTTCAACTCAGGACCAACGACGATTACGGAACGAGCTGAGTAGTCAACACGCTTACCCAACAAGTTCTGACGGAAACGACCTTGCTTACCCTTCAAAGAGTCAGAGAGTGACTTCAATGGACGGTTGCTCTCGCTCTTAACGGCTGAGCTCTTACGAGAGTTGTCGAACAAGCTGTCGACAGCCTCCTGCAACATACGCTTCTCGTTTCGCAGAATAACCTCAGGTGCCTTGATCTCCACCAATCGCTTCAAACGATTGTTACGGATGATGACACGACGATAGAGGTCGTTCAAGTCGGATGTGGCGAAACGACCACCATCCAATGGTACCAATGGACGAAGCTCTGGAGGAGTGACAGGGATAATCTTCATCACCATCCACTCAGGCTTGTTCACGCCCTTGCTGGCACGGAAACCCTCCACTACGTTCAAACGTTTCAAAGCCTCAGTCTTGCGCTGCTGGCTAGAATCGTTGTTGGCACGGTCGCGAAGTTCGTATGACAAAGAGTCGAGGTCAACCTTCTGAAGCAACTCATAGATTGCCTCAGCACCCATCTTGGCGATGAACTTGTTAGGGTCAGAATCATCCAAGCGGTCGTTGTCCTCGCTAATCTGATTGTCGATGATGTCGATATACTCGTCCTCGCTCAAGAGGTCGAGCTTGTGAGAACCGTTTACCTCAAGGCCATCGGCATCAGTCTTGCCCTCCATCACACCTGGCTGGATCACAACATACTTCTCGTAGTAGATGACAGCATCAAGTTTCTTTGTAGGCATACCCAAGAGGTAACCGATCTTGTTAGGAAGGGAACGGAAGTACCAGATGTGAGCTACAGGAACAACAAGCTCGATGTGACCAGCACGCTCACGACGAACCTTCTTCTCTGTAACCTCAACACCGCATCGGTCACAAACGATACCCTTGTAGCGGATACGCTTGTACTTACCGCAGGCGCACTCATAGTCCTTGGTAGGACCGAAAATGCGCTCGCAGAACAAGCCATCACGCTCAGGCTTATATGTACGATAATTGATGGTTTCAGGTTTGGTAACCTCACCATACGAATTTTCCAAGATCTCCTCTGGAGAGGCAAGACCGATGGTAATCTTCGTAAAATTATTCTTTATCTTTGTATCTTTTTTGAAAGCCATGTTTCTATATCTTAATTAGGGGTTCTCAAAATTAATCAAGTTTGATGCTCAATCCAAGACCACGAAGCTCATGGAGCAATACGTTGAGTGACTCAGGGATGCCAGGTGTTGGCATTGGATCACCCTTCACGATTGCCTCGTATGCCTTGCTACGACCAACAACATCATCCGACTTGATGGTCAGAATCTCCTGCAGTACGTGGCTAGCACCGAAGGCCTCGATGGCCCAGACCTCCATCTCTCCGAATCGCTGACCACCGAACTGTGCCTTACCACCAAGTGGCTGCTGGGTAATCAGTGAGTATGGACCGATAGAACGAGCGTGCATCTTATCCTCAACCATGTGACCCAACTTCAAGAAGTAGGTCATACCTACGGTAGCTGGCTGGTCGAAGCGCTCACCTGTCTCACCATCATAGAGGTAAGTAGAGCAGAAGCGTGGCAAACCAGCCTTATCTGTCCACTCAGAGAGGTCTTCCAACTTAGCACCATCGAAGATAGGAGTAGCGAACTTAACGCCCAGCTTCTTACCGGCAGCACCCAGGATACACTCGAAGATCTGACCGAGGTTCATACGAGATGGCACACCCAATGGGTTCAATACCATATCTACAGGACGACCGTCTGCCATGAACGGCATATCCTCAAGGCGAACGACCTTAGAAACGATACCCTTGTTACCGTGACGACCGGCAAGCTTATCACCTACCTGGATCTTACGCTTCTTGGCGATGTATACCTTAGCCATCTGGAGGATACCTGAAGGAAGTTCATCACCGATGGTGATAGCGAACTTACGACGCTTCAACTCTGCATCGAGCTGCTTGTACTTGCGGATGTAGTTCATGATCAAGCGCTGAATCAAACCATTGGCATGCTCATCGTCTGTCCATCCATTAGACTGAACACCATCATACTCCAAGTTCTTCAATGCAGCTGCAGTGAACTTAGTACCCTTGGTGATAATCTCAGCACCTGTGTAATCCTTCACACCCTGAGAAACCTTGTCCTCTGTCAAAGTGAGCAACTTGTCAACCAAGATGTCCTTCAAGTCATCGTTCTTTGCCTCATACTCCTCGTCAATCTTAGCGAGAATAATCTTATCCTGCTTCTTAGATTCACGAGTCTTAACTGCACGAGAGAACAACTTCTTGTCGATAACGACACCAGCCAAAGATGGGTTGGCCTTCAATGAAGAATCCTTCACATCACCAGCCTTGTCACCGAAGATGGCACGGAGCAACTTCTCTTCTGGAGAAGGATCGCTCTCTCCCTTAGGAGAAATCTTACCAATCATGATGTCGCCTGGCTCGATGCGAGCACCTACACGAACGATACCATTATCATCGAGGTCCTTGGTAGCTTCCTCGCTTACGTTAGGAATATCAGAAGTGAACTCCTCAACGCCACGCTTGGTCTCACGTACATCGAGTGAATACTCATCCACGTGAACTGAAGTCAAGACATCCTCACGAACCATGCGCTCTGAGATAACGACAGCATCCTCGTAGTTGTAACCCTTCCAAGGAATGTAAGCCACGAGCAAGTTACGACCCAACGCCAACTCACCGTTCTCGGTAGCATAACCCTCAGTCAAGATGTCGCCTGCCTTCACACGCTGACCCTTGTTACAGATAGGACGCAAGTCGATGGTCATATTCTGGTTGGTACGACGGAACTTAGGAATACGATACTCCTTCAAGGCTGGCTCGAAACTTACGAACTCGTCATCCTCTGTACGATCGTAGAGGATACGGATTGTAGTAGCATCCACATACTCGATAACACCCTCGCCCTCGGCAGTAATCATGGTACGAGAATCCTCACATACCTGCTTCTCAAGACCTGTACCTACGATAGGTGCATCGTTGTGAAGCAATGGCACAGCCTGGCGCATCATGTTACATCCCATCAACGCACGGTGACCATCATCATGCTCCAAGAATGGAATCAAACCAGCTGATACAGAAGCAATCTGCTGTGGAGAAACATCCACATAGTCAACCTGGTCTGGACCAACAACTGGGTAATCAGCATCCTGACGGCACTTAACCACGTCGCGGATGAAAGAACCATCCTCTGTCAAAGGTGCGTTACCCTGACCGATGATTTTAGCCTCCTCATCCTCAGCTGTCAAGTAAACGACATCATCGTTGTTCATATCCACCTTGCTGTCCTTCACCTTACGGTAAGGAGTAACAATGAAGCCGAGGTCGTTGATCTTTGCATACATACAGAGAGAAGAGATCAAACCGATGTTAGGACCTTCAGGACTCTCAATAGGGCAAAGACGACCATAGTGAGTATAGTGTACGTCTCGAACCTCAAAACCTGCACGCTCACGAGACAAACCACCAGGACCGAGGGCAGAAAGACGACGCTTGTGAGTAACCTCTGCCAATGGGTTGGTCTGGTCCATGAACTGAGACAATGGGTTAGTACCAAAGAAAGAGTTGATAACGCTAGAGATAGTCTTGGCGTTAATCAAGTCGGTAGGTGTGAACACCTCATTGTCGCGTACATTCATGCGCTCACGGATGGTACGGCTCATACGTGCCAAACCGATGGAGAACTGGTTAGCCAACTGCTCACCGACGGTACGAACACGACGGTTAGACAAGTGGTCAATATCATCAACAGTAGCACTAGAGTTGATGAGCTGAATCAAATATTTGATAATCTCGATGATATCGTCCTTTGTCAAGACGCGGACATCCATATCAGTATCGAGACCTAATTTCTTATTAATACGGTAGCGACCTACCTCACCCAAATCGTAACGCTTGTCAGAGAAGAACAAGTTCTGGAAAACCTCACGAGCACTAGCATCATCGGCTGGGTCAGCATTACGCAACTGGCGATAGATGTAGTTGACAGCCTCCTTCTCAGAGTTACTTGGGTCCTTAGCCAATGTATTGAAGATGATGGCAAACTTGCTGGCAGCCTCCTCATCCTTGTGGAGAAGAACAGTAGCAGCGCCACTCTCTACGATTTCCTCAATATTATCGGCGGTCAGCTCAGTCTCACGCTCCATGATGACCTCGTTACGCTCGATGGAAACAACCTCACCGGTATCCTCATCCACGAAGTCCTCATTCCAGCTCTTCAAGACACGAGCCGCCAACTTGCGACCGATGGCAGCCTTCATGTTCTTCTTGTTCACCTTTACCTCCTCAGCGAGGTCGAAGATCTGAAGGATGTCCTTATCCTGCTCATAACCGATGGCACGAAGCAAGGTAGTAACAGGCAACTTCTTCTTACGGTCGATGTAAGCATACATCACATTGTTGATGTCGGTAGCAAACTCAATCCAAGAACCCTTGAATGGGATGATACGCGCAGAATAAAGCACAGTACCATTGGCATGAACGCCCTGGCCAAAGAACACGCCAGGAGAACGGTGCAACTGAGAAACGACAACGCGCTCAGCACCATTGATGACGAATGTACCATTGGCGGTCATGTAAGGGATAGTACCCAAGAACACATCCTGGATGAAAGTACCAAAGTCCTCATGGTCAGGATCAGTACAATACAGCTTCATCTTAGCCTTCAAAGGTACGCTATATGTAAGACCACGCTCCAAGCACTCGTCGATGGAATAGCGAGGAGGGTCAATATAGTAATCCAAGAACTCAAGAACGAAGTTATTACGAGTGTCGGTGATAGGGAAGTTCTCAGAGAACACCTTATACAAGCCGTCATTCTTGCGTTCCTCAGGCGGAGTATCCAACTGTAAGAAGTCCTTGAAAGACTTTAACTGCACATCGAGGAAATCCGGATATGGGTACGGATTATGAACGCTGGCAAAATTTACTCTGTTATCAACAATTTTTGTAGCCATTAGAAGTTATTAAAATGGGGTTTTATTAACATGATAATAAAAGACACAAAAAGGTTAGGACTCACCTACTTGGTGAACCCTAACCATTATGTAAGAGATGTAATTAATCTAATTACTTGAGCTCTACCTTAGCACCAGCCTCTTCGATGGCCTTCTTAAGGTTCTCAGCCTCGTCCTTAGATACACCCTCCTTGATTGTAGAAGGAGCACCGTCTACGAGATCCTTAGCCTCTTTCAAACCGAGACCGCAAGCCTCCTTAACAGCCTTAACAACCTGGAGCTTAGCGCCACCAACCTCAGCGAGGACTACGTCGAAAGAAGACTTCTCCTCAGCTGCAGCTGCACCAGCAGCAGGACCAGCAGCTACAGCTACAGCTGCAGCAGCAGGCTCAATACCATACTCGTCCTTGAGGACTGTTGCCAACTCATTAACTTCCTTAACAGTAAGATTTACTAACTCTTCTGCAATAGCTTTGATATCTGCCATTTTATTCTAAATTTTAATTTTATTTATACTATTAATTTATGATAACATTGTGATTGATTACTCAGGACGCTCGCCCAATGTCTTAAGCACACCGTGAATAGTGTTGCCTCCTGATTGAAGAGCAGAAATAACGTTCTTGGCTGGAGACTGGAGCAAAGCAACAATCTCTGCGATAACCTCGTTCTTGCTCTTGAGTGCTGAAAGTTCTGCGAGCTTGTCTGCGCCAACATAGAAGCTTTCCTCTGCATAAGCAGCCTTCAATGATGGAACGCCGTCCTTCTCGTATTCCTTCAACAACTTAGCTGGTACGTTAGCTGTGTTAGTGAACATAACAGCAGTAGTACCCTTCAAGCTGCCATAAAGCTCAGAGAAATCGATGTCTGAAGCCTCGAATGCCTTGTGGAGCAAGGTATTCTTAACAACAACCATCTTAATCTCACTCTTGAAGCACTTGCGACGGAGATCAGATGTCTTCTCAGCGTTCAATCCTGTAACATCTACAAGATAAAAGTGAGCGAACTCCTGAAGCTTCTGTCCAAGTTCGGTGATGATAGTATCTTTAACTTCTTTCTTCATTTTACAAAACTTTTAGAGTTATTCAACTGATTTAGGATCAATCTTGATACCCTTACTCATAGTGCTAGAAATAAAGATACTCTTGATATATGTACCTTTAGCAGCAGCAGGCTTCAACTTGATAACAGTAGCGATGAACTCCTTAGCATTTCCGTAGATCTGCTCAGCTGTCATGCTAACCTTACCGATTGAAGTGTGGATAATACCAGCCTTATCAACCTTAAAGTCAATCTTACCTTGCTTAACTTCCTTAACTGCCTTAGCAACATCCATAGTTACAGTGCCACTCTTAGGGTTAGGCATCAAGCCACGAGGACCGAGTACACGACCCAAAGGACCGATTTTACCCATGCAAGATGGCATAGTGATGATGACATCAATATCTGTCCAACCACCCTTAATCTTCTCAACGTATTCGTCGAGACCTACGTAGTCAGCGCCTGCTTCCTTAGCAGCAGCTTCCTGATCAGGAGTACAGAGTGCGAGCACGCGAGTAACCTTACCTGTTCCGTTTGGCAATGAAACAACGCCACGAACCATCTGGTTAGCCTTGCGTGGGTCTACACCCAAGCGTACATCAATGTCGAGAGATGCGTCAAACTTGGTAGTGGTGATTTCCTTTACCAACTCTGAAGCCTCCTTCAAAGTGTATGCCTTCCCTGCTTCAACCTTATCAGCTACTGATTTTTGATTTTTTGTCAGTTTACTCATTTCTTAAATTGAAGTTTTTAAATTATTTACCAGGGAAGTCTCCCTTTACAGTAATACCCATACTTCTAGCAGTTCCAGCGATGAGCTTCATAGCTGACTCTACAGTAAAGCAGTTCAAGTCCTTCATCTTATCCTCAGCGATTACCTTTACCTGATCCCAAGTAAGGGTAGCAACCTTCTGGCGGTTAGGCTGAGATGAAGCTGTCTTGATTTTAGCAGCCTCTTTCAACTGTACTGCAGCAGGAGGAGTCTTGATTACGAAATCAAACGACTTGTCAGTGTAATATGTAATAACAACTGGCAATACCTTACCTGCCTTGTCCTGGGTACGGGCGTTGAACTCCTTGCAGAATCCCATGATATTAATACCTTTAGAACCCAGTGCAGGTCCTACTGGAGGTGAAGGATTTGCAGCGCCACCTTTAATCTGTAATTTGATTAATCCAGCAACTTCTTTAGCCATTTCTTTGTTAATATTTAAAATTGAAACTTATAAAGGACATCCAGTTCTCGTAACAGAACCTTATTCCTTTTCTACTTGCATAAAACCTAATTCGAGCGGAGTTTTGCGTCCGAAAATCTTGACTGTAACCTTCAGCTTGCGTTTCTCCATGTTAATCTCTTCGATAACGCCACTGAATCCACTGAATGGACCTTCCATTACCTTTACAGTATCATTGACCAAGTAAGGACAATCCATGTTCTCCTCGATCTCAGTCTCTTCTACGGAACCCAACATGCGATTGATGTCGCGCTGTGGAACCGGAGTTGGTTCATCCAAACCTCCAAGGAAACCCAAAACATTAGGCATGAATCTCAACGTGTGAGCCACATCGCCCTTCAGTTTAGCTTCTACAAAAACATAACCTGGAAGAGAAACTTTTTCCTTAACAACTCTCTTTCCATTACGTACAGATGCATGCTTCTCAAGAGGTATAAGCACCTGAGAAACATTTGCTGCCAGTAAGTCATTGTGCTTCATCTCAGCCTCGATGTATTCCTTCACCTTAGCCTCTTTGCCGCTAACGGCCTTGAGCACATACCATTTATTTCCTGCGTCTGCCATTTCCTTAAAAATTAACCTGGATAAACTACACCCATAAAGGCTTTAAAGATAGAATCCATCGCGAACACAACCAATGCAATGACTAGGGAAGCAGATAATACAACCATTGCACTATGAGTAAGTTCGGCACGTGATGGCCAAGTAGTCTTATGCGCAAGTTCATCGTAACATGCCTTGCAATAATTTACTATTTTATTCATATTATCTTCTTTTTAGCACGGGTTGAAGGGCTCGAACCCTCGACACCTGGTTTTGGAGACCAGTGCTCTACCAACTGAGCTAAACCCGTAGATAACTCCCACTTCCGCAGAAGGGGGAGTTAATATATAGTAAATTAGACTATTCTAAAATTACTTGATATCGTCAAGGATCTGTGTGATCTGACCAGAACCTACGGTACGACCACCCTCACGGATAGCGAAACGAAGACCCTCGTTCAAAGCAACCTTATAGATCAACTCAACCTCGATCTCAACGTTATCACCAGGCATTACCATCTCAACTCCCTCTGGAAGCTTGATCTCACCTGTACAGTCCATTGTACGGAGATAGAACTGTGGACGATACTTGTTACCGAATGGAGTGTGACGACCACCCTCTTCCTTCTTCAATACATAGATAGATGCCTTGAAGTGATCGTGAGGAGTGATAGCTCCTGGGTGTACAACAACCATACCACGCTTAACCTCTGCCTTATCGATACCACGGAGAAGCAAACCTACGTTATCACCTGCCTCACCCTCAGCGAGTACCTTACGGAACATCTCAACACCAGTGATGACAGACTTCTTGTCCTCACCAAGACCGAGCAACTGAACTTCGTCACCTACCTTGCAACGACCTGTCTCGATACGACCTGTAGCAACAGTACCACGACCTGTGATTGAGAATACGTCCTCGATTGGCATCAAGAATGGCTTGTCAACCTCACGCTCTGGCTCCTGAATCCACTCATCAACAGTGTCCATCAAAGTCTCAACAGACTTAACCCACTTCTCAACGCCGTTCAAAGCACCGAGAGCAGAACCACGGATGATTGGAGTATCCTCTTCGTAACCATACTGCTCAAGAATCTCACGAACCTCCATTTCAACGAGTTCGAGCATCTCCTCATCGTCAACCATATCGCACTTGTTCAAGAAAACAACCAAGCGAGGTACATTTACCTGACGTGCAAGAAGTACGTGCTCACGTGTCTGTGGCATAGGACCATCAGTAGCAGCAACTACCAAGATAGCACCATCCATCTGAGCGGCACCAGTAACCATGTTCTTCACATAGTCAGCGTGTCCAGGACAGTCAACGTGTGCATAGTGACGCTTTGCTGTCTCATACTCGATGTGAGCAGAGTTGATAGTGATACCACGCTCTTTCTCCTCAGGAGCATTATCAATCTGATCGAAAGACTTAACTTCCTCAGATGTACCGAGCTTCTCGTTCAAAACCTTAGAGATAGCAGCGGTCAGAGTAGTCTTACCATGGTCAACATGACCAATTGTACCAATGTTAACATGCGGTTTGGTACGCACGAATTCTTCTTTAGCCATAGCTTTTCTTTTTATTTATATAAATGAATAATCTGTTCCTCTACCATCCCAAAGAAATCATCAGAACGATAGAGCTGTAACTGAGAGTTGAACTCAGGACCTCTTCCTTACCAAGGAAGTGCTCTACCACTGAGCTATTACAGCAAGTTAATAAATTGAGCGGAAAACGGGGCTCAAACCCGCGACCCCCAGCTTGGAAGGCTAGTGCTCTATCAACTGAGCTATTTCCGCAAATCTAAAGTGGGTAGTGATGGATTCGAACCACCGAAGGCATAGCCAGCAGATTTACAGTCTGCCCCATTTGGCCACTCTGGTAACTACCCAACTTTATATTTTTCGAGCCTCTTGTCGGATTCGAACCAACGACCCCGAGATTACAAATCACGTGCTCTGGCCAACTGAGCTAAAGAGGCAATCTTTACAGCCGCAATACGGCTAAGTTTCCACCTATCGGAAAACGGCTGCAAAGATACGACTATTTTTTGAATCCACCAAATTTTTTGGAGATTTTTTTATCGATTTCTCAATTTTTCTTTAAATTTGGTCAATTGAACCTTCATTGAGTCCACTGCCTGGTCAATTCCCTCCTCAAATGTATCGTATGTCTTCTCAACAAACAAATGCGATCCTGGCACCGTAACATCGAGATGAACCTCCTTGTTCTGGGCAGTAGCAGGCTTCACGACCTTTAATTGCACCTCTACTTTCTGTATATCTTCATAAGTTTTCTCCAACTTGGCGACTTTCTTTTCGATGAACGCCTGTAACTTCTCGGTAGCGTCGAAGTGAATCGACTGAATCTTAATTTCCATAGTGACCTCCAATTTTAAAAGGTTATGCCCTTGGATGGGCGTTGTTATAAACTCGTTTAAGTTGTTCGAACGTGGTATGCGCGTAAATCTCCGTGGTGGAGACCTTGGCATGTCCTAGCAACTTCTTTAGACTCTCGATATCCGCCTCATGATTGAGCATTGCCGTAGCAAACGTGTGCCTCAACACATGCGGACTTCTCTTTTTGAGCGAGCTAACCCTTGAAATTTCTCTCTTCACAATCAACCTCACGCTTTGTTGACTTATCCTTCCTCCCCCTTTGGTTTGGAACAAAGCCGACGACCGGACCTCTAAGGTTTCGTCTCTCAGTTTGATGTAATCGTGAAGCGCATCACATAGCTCGTTGCCGAACGGTACGATACGTTGTTTGTTTCCTTTTCCCAAGACTTTGATCTGGCGAGCGACGAAATCCACGTCTTTGTCATCCAGACCTACCAACTCGGAAACGCGCAACCCTGTTTCATAGAACATTATTATAATGGTACGCGCGCGAACCTCTAAATAAGAATCTCCCCAGACATCTTTATCCAAGAGTTCATCCATCTCGCCTTCCTTCAGGAATTGCGGAAGAGGTTTTTCTTTCTTGGGACATGAAATGCTATGCACAGGATCCGACTCAACATAATGTCTTGCCAAAGCAAACCGGTAGAAGGTTTTCAGCGCGCTTAATCGCCTACAAACCGTACTAGCTCGATTTCCTTTCTCCATCATAGCTTCCATCCAATCTCTAACCATATCGGTATCGACGGTTTCCCAAGAGAAGGAATCGGACAAGTTCCTAGCAAACTCTTCGAAATAACCTAGGTCATCACGATAGTTATCAACCGTTTTCTGCGACCTGTTAAGCTCGCAGGAAAGATACTCCAAGAACTTGTCTATACTCAACATAACGTTGCACCTTTCTTTATTTGGCAACGAAATTACGAAAATTATTTCAAACTACCAAATATTTTGAGGATTTTTTACTTTTTTCCTCAAAAGAGGACTTATTACTCCTCGTTTGCGCGCAACTGCTGTACGTAGATGGCGTGTTCCATCTTGAGACGCTTCAAGACAGATGGCTTGTCATACTGCTGACGAGCTCGAAGCTCCTTAACAACACCTGTCTTTTCAAACTTTCTCTTAAACTTCTTGAGAGCTCTCTCGATGTTCTCACCGTCCTTAACTGGTACAATAATCATTTTTTTGCTTTTTAATTTATAATGTTAAACTTATGTTATTTCCATTCAAATGGGCACAATGCCACAATTTGCGGGTGCAAAATTACATCTTATTTGTCAAATAACCAAGCTTTTATGCATTTTTTTGCTCTAAAATGTTCATTTTATGGGTTTTGTGGCATTTTTCAGCCAGTTTTTCTCCTCTTCTTCGAGGTATGGAGCCAGTTTTTCGTACACTTCACTATGATAGGCGTTGAGCCAGTCCAGCTCTTCTGGCAAAAGCATCGAGACATCGATTGGCTTGGTGTCGATCGGGCAAAGCGTCAGGCTCTCCATCTGGAGGAACTTGCCAAATTCTGTCTCCTTGTACTCCTTGATGAGCAAAGTGTTTTCGGTTCTAACGCCGAACTTACCAGCAAGATAGAGACCAGGCTCATCCGTCACCGTCATTCCGGCACGCAATGGAGTCGGCTTCCATTCCATTCTGATTTGGTGAGGACCTTCATGCACATTGAGATAAGAGCCCACACCATGACCTGTGCCATGCAGATAGTTATATCCCTCCCGCCACATACACTCTCTGGCGAGCGCATCTATCTGCGTGCCTGTCGCTCCATCTGGGAACTTTGCCAATTCCAACTGGATGTGTCCCTTCAGAACAAGCGTATAGATCCGTTTCATTTCCTCCGTCACAGGTCCGAGGGCAATGGTGCGAGTAATATCCGTGGTTCCGTCTTGGTATTGGGCACCCGAATCTATCAATATCATGCCCTCTGGCTTCAAGGCTGCATCAGTCTCCGGAGTAGCCTCATAATGAACGATGGCACCATGGGCATTGTATCCGGCAATTGTATCGAAAGAGATGCCACGAAAAAGTTCTTGCTCGGCACGCAAGCCTGTCAACTTCTTATCTATCGACATTTCCGTCTGTCCGCCCGCCTCAACAGCAGGCACAAGCCATTTCAAGAACTTGACCATAGCCACGCCATCTCGAAGCATTGCTCGGCGGTACCCCGCAAGCTCCGCCTCGTTTTTCACGGCCTTCATGGCAGGAATAGGCGAAGCGGCAGAGATGACTTCTTGGCATCTTACTGCTTTCCAAAGATAATAATTGGTCTCATCGCCATCCAAGAGGATGTTGTATTCCGAATACGTCTTCAAGCCCTCTTCCACCTTATTATATTTATATAGGGAAATTCCATTCTCATCGAGATAGCTTTTCACCTCGGCAGAAATCTTCTTCTCATCGACGAAAAGACTTACCTTGCCGGAGGCTATCAAGAGATAAGCCACGAATACCGGGTTGCAACGCACATCAGTACCACGAAGATTCAGCGTCCAAGCGATGTCATCGAGGGCAGATACCAACATGCCATCGGCATGTTTTCCACGCAAGGCCTTACGAATACGGGCAATCTTAGAGGCAACCGTCTCTCCTGCATATTCGAGAGGTTGTATCTCCACAGGATTTACAGGGATGGCAGGGCGATCAGTCCAAATCTGCTCCAACGGATCGAAGTTGGTGCGCACGGTGATGCCTCCAGCCTTGCGCAAGTCGGAGATAAGCGCCACTGTATCATGATAAGAGTTGACCATTCCGTCCAAGCCGACTTCTGTAGATGACTCCTTGGAAGAAGAATCGTCCGACAATTCCTTGGCGAGCCATTCAGCGATGGTAGGCGTGCCCTCTATCTTGAGTTTCATCAACTGATATTCAGTACCTTGCAGTTGTTCTTCCGCGGCAAGGAAGTATCGCGAGTCAGTCCACATTGCAGCCGAGTGCATGGTGACGACAGCCGTGCCAGCCGAGCCATTGAAGCCCGAAATCCAAGCCCTGCCCTGCCAATGGTCAGCTACATATTCACTCTGATGTGCATCCGTACTCGGGAAGATGAAAGCCGCAAGATGCTCACGCTTCATCACCTCTCTCAAACTTGCCAGTCTCTGATTGATTACATTTTCCATATTTCTAACCTTCTAAAAAATTCCACAAATTCATTTTTGGGGCACCATTCGGGAGTTGGTAAACAAGCCCTCCACTGACTGAAAGTTCTTCGAATACACCCCCAAAAATTGCCCACTTCACTCTATTTTGAGCAAAGGCAATGTTCCCAATTGCTAATTAGAGATTACAAAGATACTAATTTTAAGAATTAACAACAAATTTAAGCGGAAAATAATGCACGATTTACATTACTTTTTATTAATTTTGCGGTCGGAAAGGGAAAAAGGAGCTTCAAACCTCTGATAATCCCCCGAAAGAAGAAAACTATAAGTTCCACCACTCCCCAACGAGGAGCGAATCGAACTGAGACATCTTCTTGTCAAGAGAAAAAGATTATAAACATTTTAATAAAAAATTGTAGTTATGAAATTTTTAACTAATGACAAGCTTTTGATCGTCGGTGCCGGCGGTATGATTGGTTCTAACATGGTTCAGAGCGCTTTGATGCTCGGCCTTACTCCAAACATTTGTCTTTACGATATCTATGAGCCAGGCGTTCATGGTGTATTCGATGAGATTCAGCAGTGCGCATTCCCAGGCGTTAACGTAACTTACACAGTTAACCCAGAGGAAGCTTTCACTGGCGCTAAATATATCATCTCTTCTGGTGGTGCTCCTCGTAAGGAGGGTATGACTCGTGAGGACCTCCTCAAGGGTAACTGCAAGATCGCCGCTGAGTTCGGTGACAACATCAAGAAGTACTGCCCAGAGGTTGAGCACGTGGTTGTTATCTTCAACCCAGCTGACGTTACAGCTCTTACAGCTTTGATTCACTCAGGTTTGAAGCCAAACCAGTTGACATCACTCGCTGCCCTCGACTCTACTCGTTTGCAGCAGGCTTTGGCCCTCGAGTTCGGTGTACAGCAGGATAAGGTTACTGGCGCTCACACTTACGGTGGTCACGGCGAGCAGATGGCTGTATTCGCTTCTCAGGTTAAGATCGACGGCAAGCCATTGTCTGAGATGGGTCTTTCTGACGAGCGTTGGGAGGAGATCAAGCACCACACCGTACAGGGTGGTTCTAACATCATCAAGCTCCGTGGTCGTTCTTCATTCCAGAGCCCAGCTTACAACGCAGTTAAGATGATCGAGGCTGCTATGGGTGGCGAGAAGTTCACATTGCCAGCTGGTTGCTACGTCAACCACGACAAGCTTGGTTTCAAGAACGTAATGATGGCTATGCCTACTACTATCGACAAGACTGGCGTTCACTTCGTAGAGCCTACAGGTACTGAGGAGGAGATTGCTTCTTTGAACAAGTCTTACGAGCACCTTTGCAAGATGCGCGACGAGATCGTAGAGCTTGGCATCGTTCCTCCAGTAGCTGAGTGGAAGGAAATGAACCCAAACTTGTAATCGACAAGTAATTCTTGCGAATTTACAAATCATACGCTATAAAAAGAGGGCTGTTTCGCAAATTCATTTTTGCGGGCAGCCCTTACTTTTTACCCTTTCGGTAATAGTGATACATCTTTCTGTAAAGAATATACCATCAGTTTGGCATTATTTTTGTAACTTTGCAACCGAAATTGGGGATTGGTTCTTCTCGTCTGATGAGCAATGGACTTTCCCTCTTCATTTTTATCACTTATAAAGCTATAAAGGAAATGGAACTGATTAAGAATAAGACTTTCGGTGGTGAGCGTCCGCTCTTCGGCGCTCACGACGTTCGTTTGGAAGATATTACGA
>ERZ808242.560-NODE-560-length-26479-cov-8.365842_pt1 | contig 26479 bp, 15 predicted proteins | sample MGYA00521244_ERZ808242 | MGnify/ENA primary metagenome ERZ808242 (study PRJEB31516, sample SAMN03275573) | gut metagenome | biome: mammalia-associated habitat; material: feces | host: Papio cynocephalus | place: Kenya | collected 2012-07-27 ... | reverse complement strand
GAAGACAAATGCAGTTACTCTTTTAATCAGAAGACAAATGCAGTTACTCTTTTAAACAGAAAACGAATGCATTTGTTATTGACAAAATTTGCAAGATTATTATTGCCGACTTGTTTTTCGAATAATAATGAAAAAGAAGCAAGTCTTTAGCAATCAAAGGTAACCGCTCCGCCCCTGGAAGGGGAGGCGGGGAGGGGAAGAAATAAATTCGAAACTTAAATAATATATTAGTTTAAGCTATTGTTGATTGGCTGTATCATGGGTTTTATAACATGATGCAGCCATTTTCTTTATAATTTATATAATTCCTAATTCCTCATTCCTAATTCGTTACAAACCACAGCCATCTCCGTCATATAAACAAATACAGCAATATTATGGAAAAGACAATGAAAGAATGGATAAGTGATGTTATCCGTAATAAAAAAACATTAGCAGTTCCGGTGATGACCCACCCCGGAATAGAACTGACGGGCAGAACCGTGCGCGAGGCTTGCTGCGACGGGCAGGTGCATTTCGAGGCAATAAAGGCACTCGCCGAGAAATACCCTACGGCAGCAGCAACAGTAATCATGGACCTCACGGTGGAGGCTGAAGCATTCGGTGCAGAAATTCATTTTACTGAAGATGCCGTGCCTGCCGTTATAGGACATCTGCTTAATGATGCCGCCGACATAAAAGCCTTGAAAGTTCCGTTGCTAAAGGAAGGCAGAGTGCCGCAATACCTTAAAGCAAACCTGCTCTCGGCAAGAGCCATTACCGATCGCCCCGTGCTCGGAGGATGCATCGGTCCGTTCTCGCTCGCCGGCAGACTCTATGATATGTCGGAGATAATGGTTCTTATATATCAGGACCCGGATGCTGCCCACATGTTGCTGTCGAAATGCACGGAGTTCATACTGAAATACTGCCGTGCATTGAAGGCAACGGGTGTCGACGGAGTGGTGATGGCAGAACCGGCAGCCGGACTGATGTCGGACGACGACTGCAAGCGCTTCTCTTCCGACTACGTGAGATATATAGTAAACGAGGTACAGGACGATACTTTCAGCATCGTCTTGCACAACTGCGGCAACACTGGACACTGCACAAAAGCCATGGTGGCGACAGGTTCGGCAGCATACCACTTCGGCAATAAATGCGACATGAGGGAGGTGATAAAAGACGTTCCGTCGTCGGCTCTCGCCATGGGTAATATCGACCCCGTATCGATGTTCAAGGAGGGAACCCCAGAACAGATGTATGAAAAAACAAGCAAGTTGCTCCGCGACATGAGCGGATACCCAAATTTTGTATTGTCGAGCGGATGCGACACACCGCCACATACGCCGATGGAAAATATCGACGCCTTCTTCAAGGCACTCGACGATTTCAACAAAGAAGGCTAAAAGCTTGTATCCGGCTATTTTCGCTTTTCGAGCGAGAACAGTCCTAAATCCCTCGCTTTGCTTACCATCTCCGCCGCATTGGCAGCACATAGCTTCTGCATAATGCGACGGCGATGGAATTCTACAGTGTTTACCGATATTTCAAGTTTACGGGAAATGGCTGCCGATGACATGCCGTCGGCTGTAAGGGCAACGATTTCCATCTCGCGGTTTGACAATAAAGTCGGCGAAGAAGACAGGCTGTTGAGTAGGCGGTTGAACGTTGTGCTGTAATATCCCTTACCGTCATTGAGCATTCTCAATGCCATGCACAGCTCCTCCGGCTCGTCGCTCTTTAGCACTACAGCGTCGGGGTCGACATCCATCACCTGTCTTACAATCCACACCTCCTCGTGCATGGTATAAACAAGAACCCTTATATCGGGTTGAATATCATGTATCTTGCATATAAGGTGGAGTCCGCTCTCGCTGCCAAGCTCCAGGTCGGCAATAAGAATGCCGATACAGCCTTTGTTTATCTCTTCTAAAGCTCCGTCAACAGTTGAAGCTACAGACACATGAGAGTCTGGCAATACCTCAGAAACAATCTGGCGAATTCCTGCTGACACCACAGGATGGTCGTCGGCAATCAAAATATCCGTCATAGTCTCACCTCCACCGAATATTTACCTTTTTCAGAGCTGCGGCAAACCTTAGCCCCGATACTTGTTGCACGCATTATTACAGTCTCCTTGCCAATACCGCTTTGTTTGGATTCTCCTGCAGAGTTATCGTCTGTGCAGTTATTCTCCACACGTACACATACCGTCGTTCCGTCGTCATTCAACTCCACGTCAACTCCACTGCCGTCGCCATGACACAAGGCATTGGCAACCAACTCCTGTATGATGCGGTACAGCTCATAAACAGTCTGTTGAGGCAAGCGCTCAAAATTACCGCTTCCGCCTACGGATACTCTAACCTCCTTTTTCTCTTCATCGCCCACAGCCATAGCGTAAGCCCTGACAGCTTCAGACAGTGTTGTATGGCTGAAACTCGGTGGCATGAGGGCATGAGACAGGTTGCGGGCATTGCGCCAGCAGTCTTTTAACTGCTTCTCGGCAGTCTTAGTGTCGTTCCTCATCAGCAGCATCGCGGCAAGCATGTCGTTGCAAACACCGTCGTGAAGCTCCTTCGCCAGTCGGCTGCGCTCATTCTCCAGTCCTCTTATATAGCTACGCTCCTTTTCAAGAGTGGCACGCTGTGCGGCAACCCTCTTTTGATAAACAATCACGCATATAACCAGACAAAGAATGAAAACAACCAAGGCGAGCCACAATATCCTGTTTTGCAACTCTATTTCATGGCGCCGCATCTGTTCAATCTTCATCTCCTTCTCCAACGTATTGTATTTCACGGCAAACTCACTCATGCCACGTTCCACATCGCTGCGCTTCACGGAATCAAGTCTCATGTAAGCTTGCTGCAATAAAGCAAAGGCCTCTTCGCTATGTTTCATTTGCCAAAGGCATTTTGCCCTCTCGGCAAGCAGCCTTTCCTCTGGCATAGCATGGTTTTGGGCATTGGCGGCAGCCATAGTATCGAGCAGAACCAACTGTTCGCCGTAACGCCTTTGGCGCGAGAGCATTCCGGCTTTAATCTCCATGATGCCAAGCACTCCGTTACTCGTGGCACTTACTCCCCGCATCGCCTTGTCGGCATAAGTCATAAAGATCTTTAGTTCCTTTTCGCAGCCCATGGCGTCGTATGCCTTGAGCATAGGCGAGAGATATTTCAGAATCAAGACGTTGTAGCCGGTCTTTTCTACTTCGTGCCAAAGTGGCTCCATTACCTTAACCACCATTTTAAACTTGTTCTGCCTGAGATAAACTCCACCGATATTAGCCCTTGCCGACAGCCATTCCACTGTGTCTCCGGCAGCAAGCGCAGCCTTTTCGGCTTTCGTAGAATATTCGAGAGCTTCAGCAAAACGGTTGTAGTCGCAGAAGAGCACAGCGGCACAGTTGTCAAGATAAATCTCGTATTCGCTGTTCTTCTCCCTTACGGCAAGTTCTATACCCTTGTCGTATTCTGCAAGAGCCGAATCCAGCATGCCCTGTCTGCGGTATGCTATGCCCAAGGCTCCCCTCATATTCATCTCCGCCTCTACATCAGCCGTTTTCCGGGCAAGCTCTATAGCCTGTTTTCCTGTAGCCACCGCCTCGGGCATTCTTCCCATGTCAGTAAGAGCCACCGTCTTCTCGCTGAGTGTCCAGCAGAGTGTAGAGTCGGCAGGCGACATGGCTATCACGCTGTCGGCAAGTCTTACAGCCCCCTGCTTGTCGCCGCAGGCATTCAGCTCTGCAACTTTTTCAAGCAGGGTGTAGGCTTTGTCGTCATTTACTTTTTTCTCTCCTCTGCTCATACAGGAAAGGAATATGAATGACAAAAATACAAGAAAGAATGGCATGTTTCTTTTTGACATAGTATATTGTTTTTTTTCTCTTATGACGTTGATTTTACATTTTTGTAATCTTTTATGCATCCTATAGAATATGTCATCTTCCGGCGGCTTCGTTGAATTTTAACTGGTGAGCAACGACTTTGTCCTGTACCTGTCAGAAACATGGATATGATATTGAAATGCAATCTGAAACCACGGAAAACCATAGGAGTACCCCTATTGAAAATAATAGTTTTAACCCTATGTCGTGTCGTTTCCAAAGGATAAATTTGTAAAATATACGTATCGTTCATAAATTTGTAAATAGAAAAACAATAGGCAACAATAAAACGAACAAGCATGGCGGAAGATATAAAGGGACAAATTACGAAACGCGAACTTGAAGTTCTGGAACTCTTGTCAAGAGGTTTCAGCAGTATCGAGATTGCCGAAAATCTCTTTATATCGAGAAATACAGTTGATTTCCATCGTAGGCAGTTGCTTAAGAAAACAATGTCGAAGAATATCGCAGAACTTATCGGAAAAGCATATCGAGAGGGTATTCTGTTGAAATAGCATATAGGAACAAAGGGAAAACCTACACATATTATTTATATATTAAAATTATTATGAAAAAAATCTTACTTTTAACTCTTGCCGTTGCTTCGTTATCGGCTTACGGACAAGGACTGCGTATCGGCAGCTACTATCACAGACAGCAAAGGCAAAAGGCTGAACTGAGGAAGAATATCTCTGAGGGCGATATGTCTACCAAACAGGATGGAAAAAAAGGCAGTCTGCTGCGCGATGTGTATTTAGACCAAGCAACGAAAGTTTCGGGAGACAATATCTATCGCTACGTTTTTGCATATAATAAAAATATGGAGCGTAGTTCGGAAACGATTTACAAAAAACATTTCAATGGAGCGTCATGGAGTGACGAGGAACTATATACCAAAGGTACTTATTCCTACGAATATGACATGTTCGGCAGAATTGTAAACAAGACCGTGAAATACGATAGATATACATCTGAGTTCGATTCCTACTGCGTGCATGTGAACTATAACGATGCTCTTGACTATACGGATTACACTCGTGAGATTCTACAGTCTGATGACAGTTGGTACCGAGATTCGGAATGGAGCTTCTGGAATAATGGCAAATTGCGTCATCATACGAAATATGAGGGGGAAAGCGGAAGGCAGCAAGAGGTGTATTCCGTGGCATTCGACGAGAAAGGAAACTGTAACAAAATCGCCAACCGCTCATACTGCAAGGAATTGGAAGGCAACCTGAATGACTCTATCGCAAAACTCTATAATGGGGATTATAGCGATGGGACTTTCTCGCAGACATCAATCGAGAATTATGTATATAATCCTGAAAACGGGAAATTGGCTGTTTACAAGTCATGGGACGACAATAGCTATGACTCACGTAAGATTGAATATGTATATGATGACCTTGGCAGAATCTCGGCAATAAAGAAATACTACGACGAGGACGACGAGGATGCTGGTGTTGATTATCCAAAGGGTGCAAAGCGGAAGAGTGTTGACGATAATTACTATTATTACAATGAACCGAAATGGCGACTGGAATACAACGAGACTTACACGTATTTCAACGATGAGGTGTATGGTATCGGCAACCCATGGCATGATGTGTTTGGATTCGACGGTCCGCTTACAAACCGACATCTCGTTGATGATGACTACGAGGAGGGTACTCCGTGGGTGGAGGATCTGACTTTCAACCGAGATGCAAACGGTAAACTACTCTCTGTGGTGTTTACAAGACCGGAAGAGGAAGGGATAGTGGAAAAGAATACCTTCGACGTTGATGCCGACGGACATATCACTCGCGAGTATTATCTCTCGAACGAGGAAAACAGCTATATTGATGAGACTACAACCGACTATAACTGGCAGGGAGACCTGCTGACAAGCAGCAAAGAAACATATACGTACAAGGGAGGAAGTTATGAAAATACTTATGTAAGAGACTATGTATATTCTTATGGTGATGGGGTCTTCAACTATAAACGTACGAGCACAGATACCAACGGCGACAACAATAGCATGGTGACTGGCACGGTTTCCAAAGCGAACAAGGGATTTAAAATCGTTGAGAAACACGACAATTTTGAGGATCGCTTTATTCAGGAAGTACAGACGGAAGATGTCAGCTTCATTCGTCCGAATCTTGTCTGCGACTACAAGGAGTTCTCTACCGACAGCACTATCGTAGTGTCGGTGAAAGACCGCGTAGTGGCTTATACCAGTTATTCATACGGTAGTCATAATACCGGGTCTGGTTTCAAAGACATCAGTTTCTCTCTTGCTGACATTGAAACTTATTTCAATACATACGATGATACTTACTTCTCTGTATCTCACGAAGACGACAAGACTATATGTAGCAATATGAAAGGATTGCCGGTATTTATTCTGCAAGGCGACAGACTGCTAAAGGAATATATATATGAGGATGTTTACTATTCAAATGAAGCTGATACCCGTGCTGCCAAATCTTCTACAGGACAGGCTTATATATATAAAGAGATAGAATATAGATATGATGAGTATGGAAGGGTGAACGGACAGACGGTAACTTCTTATGATAAGGATGGCAAGAAGGTAGACGGAACTACTGTGGAAGTTACCTACAACCCAAGCAGCGGTATTGAAACAGTAAATGCTTCTACAGAAAATGGCATTTCGCTCAACGGCAGGACTCTCGGTATTTCTAATGGTTCGTTCTCCGTTTATTCTGTTGACGGAACAATGCTTGGCTCTGATGCCCAAATATTCCAGTTTCAGAAGGGGGGAACATATATTGTAAAGGCTGCAAGTGGCAAGACGATAAAGATTAATGTGAAATAAAATCCGAAACTTTCGATAAAATAGAATATGCCGCAAATAAAATATTAACGACATATCTAATATAAAAAAACAATATAATATAAAAAAACAGTCGGGACACCTGAATAGGCAATTTGCTTAAACTGGTGTCCCGATTTTTTTATCGGTTGTTTAATTTATATCTGGTATAAAATAGAGAAAATTTATATCTGGTATAAAGTAGAGAACCTATCAATGTCCGTTGAAGAATACATACAGGGCAATCATTACCACGGTAAGCGCCCCCCATGCTACGACGACACTCTTCTGTGGCTTCTCGTTCACCGCCACTATAACATGCTTCTCGTTAGCGTTCCTGTCGTATAGACTAACGGCAACCATCATTGCTATAAGGGCAACAAAGATATAGAAGGAGAGCATCATGAAGTGTATGCGCTCAGCCATTCCCGGTATTACCCACAGGTAAAGGATTCCAGCTCCGATACTGAATATGGTGCCGAAAGTCAAGGTCATGTTGGCTGCAAGAGTGGTGCATCGCTTCCAAAATACACCCATCAGAAATACTGCTGCCATAGGTGGGGCAATGAAGCTCAATACCGACTGGAATACATTAAACAGATCCATACCCTTGATGCCATCTACGGCAACGGTGATGATTATCGACACCAAGGCTCCGAGAACCGTAACGATACGTCCCGTCTTGCGTATCTCGTCTGGGGTAGCCTTAGGGTGTATGTTCTTTACATATATGTCCATTGTAAATACCGTGCTCAAGGCATTAAGTGCAGAACCGATGGTACTTATAAGGGCTGCCGTGAGAACTGCGAGCACCAAGCCTACCATACCTGCCGGGAATAGTTCATAAACGAGCTTTAGATAGGCATCATCGGCATTAACCTGAACCCCACCGAAATATCCAGTCTTCACCATGGCATAGCAAACGATACCTGGTACGATGTATATCGCCACGTCGAGGATTTTCAACCAACCAGTGAAGTTGGCTCCCTTCTGTCCCTCGCCGAGATTACGTGCGGCAAGCACCGGCTGAACCATAGACTGGTCGGTGCACCAGAACCATACACCCATTATCGGATAGCCAAGAAGAATTGGCAACCACGGATAGCCGGGGTCGCTGTTGGGCTGAAACAGGTTCCAGTAGTTTGACGGCACGATGTCGGGGTTTGCCAATATGGTAATGCCATTAGTAAAGGAGTCGCCGCCCAATTTCCAAATGCCGACAATGGTGAGTGTCGCAGAAACGAAAATCAGCAGCACCATTTGGTATACATTGGTATAGGCAACAGCCTTCAGTCCACCGAGCATGGTGAAGAATGCCGAGATGGCAAGTAGCAGCAGAGCCGACATCCACATCGGTATGCCGAATACCTGACGGATAATAATTCCTCCGGCAAAGAGCGTCAGTGCAAGCCATGAGATGAGTATCGTTACTATGGTATACCATGCAAGGATATTACGGGTGGAATCACCGAAACGGAGTCCCATAAATTCAGGCAGCGTGGATATTCCCGTACCGAGATAACGCGGTGCAAACACGAAGGCGAGTAGGGCGATAAACACGAAGGCATACCAAGCGTAATTGCCCGAAACAATACCGCAAGAGAAACCGGCACTCGCCGAGGCGATGAGCATCGACGGACCGACATTTGTGCCCCACATCGAGAAACCGATATGGTGCCAGCGCAGCGAGCGGCTGGCAAGAAACATGTTTCCGCTTTTCTTGGCTTTAGAGCTTGCCCATGTTCCAATGGCAAGCAAGATGACGAAATATCCTATCAGGATAATCCAGTCTAATGTATCAAGGTTTTCTGTGTTCATAAGTTTTGTTGCTTTTTTTAGATTTTGGGAGTTGGGGGAGAACTGGGAGTTCTTAGAGAGTTCTGGGAACTGGGATGGCTCGGAGAGAACTTTGAGAACTGGGAGTTTTTAGAGAGTTCTGAGAATTGGGATGGCTCGGAGAATTTAGAGAACTCCGAGCCTCCAGATTATTTTATTTCCCCATTAACTCCTTAGCTTTGGCGACAGCAGAGTTTGCATTGTCGCTGTAGCCGTCGGCACCGATTTCATCGGCAAAACTCTGGGTAACAGGTGCTCCTCCCACCATAACCTTAACGTCATTGCGTATTCCGGCATCTTCAAGAGCCTTGATAACGTCTTTCATATAGGTCATCGTAGTAGTGAGCAGTGCGCTCATGCAGAGTATATCGGCATGATAATCCTTTACAGCCTCGACAAATTTTTCGCTCGGCACATCGATACCGATATTCTTTACCTCAAAGCCGCACCCCTCGAGCATAGAGGCAACGAGATTCTTGCCGATGTCGTGCAGGTCACCCTTCACAGTTCCAATCACTATTCTGCCAAGTGTAGTTGAAGCCTGACCGGCAAGTAGCGGTTTCAGTATTTCAAGTGCAGCCTTCATAGCACGACCAGCCATAAGCAACTGTGGCACGAAAGCCTTACCGTCCTGGAAGTTCTGTCCCACCTGGCTCATGGCGCGTATCATCTCTCCATTGATGATATCCTGTGGCGCCAGTCCCTCGTCGAGGGCACGCTTAGTAGCGTCAGCTGCCTTGTCGCCCTTGCCGGCGAGAATGGCATCATAAACTTCTTCGGCAGCAGAGCCGAGTGCCGGCGTAGGGGCTGCATCGTGGTCTATGCCACAGGAGCATTTTTCTTCTTTATGGGAGAACTGGGAGAACTGGGAGGACTGGGAGGACTGGGAGTCCTGAGAGTCCTGAGAGTGCTGAGAGTGCTGAGAGAACTGGGAGTTCTGAGATTTCTCGGAGTCTTCAAGCCTTTTTGGCGCAGCAAGCTTATATCCGCTGCCCTGTGCCGGATGGTGAGGAGTAACGAAAAGCCCCTCTATAGGCTGTACGAGTTTCGCAATCTCGCGGATATGCAGATCGTCGGTGCCGCAGCATCCGCCAACGATATTCAGCAGATGTGCTTCAACGACAGGCCATATCTCACCTTGCATCTGCTTTGGAGTATCACCATAATGTCCGTGGGAATCAGGCAGGCCGGCATTAGGGAACATGCTGATATAGAAGTTTGTCTCTTCCGCCATGCGCTGAATAACAGGAGCCATACGTGGAGCAGTGAGCGAGCAGTTGAGGCCTACAGAGAACACACTGTCGTCGTGTAGATTCTTCACAAAGTCTACTACCGACTGTCCCAACATATTATAGCCATTGTCGCTTGCCACAGTGAAGCTCATCATAACTGGCAGTTGTCTGTCCTTTTTCACCATCATCTCCTTGATACACTCCAATGCGACCTTGGCATTTTCAATATCAAATATAGTTTCAAGAATAATGGCATCCACACCACCATCGAAGAGAGCCTCTACTTGCTCCATATATGCTTCACGAAGAATGCTGGTGTTGAACTCATCGCTTTCGCCGATAGACAGGGTCTTTGGTGTAGGACCGATACCGCCAAGCACATAGCGTGGCTTCCTCGGATTCATCAGCGTATAGGCATCGGCTTCCTTTCGTGCCACCTTGCATGCCGCAAGGTTTATCTCCCGAGCATAATCCCCAAGATGCTTGTCGGCAAGAGATATTCGCTGAGCATTGAAGGTGTTAGCCGTAATCAAATCAGCTCCTGCCTCAAGAAAGCGACGGTGAACACTTGCCACGATATCAGGATTTGAAATGCAGAGCAAGTCGTTTGCCCCTTTCAGGTCGTAGCCATAGTTCCGGAAGCGTTCTCCGCGGAATTCCTCTTCAGTAAGATGGTATTGCTGAATGGTGGTGCCAGTGGCACCGTCGAGGACAAGGATTCTTTCTTTCACCAAATCCTGAATAAGTGGTTTGCCGAGAGTAGGGACTGTCAAAGGCAGACTCTTTATTTTATTGGATAGTTCGGAGTTCTGGGATGACTGGGAGTTCTGGGATGACTGGGAGAACTGGGATGACTGGGAGAACTGAGAGTTCTCGGAGGTTGAGGCTGGATTTTCTATTTTGTCGATAATCTCCATAACTTCCTCATCTGGAGTTTTTGTATTATTGATTCTTATAGTCGTATCGTCAGCCTTAGGCTTTTCCTCACTCTCCTGATATTCCTCTACGATACGCAGAGCCTTCTCCACTTCATCCTCGTTGTGAAAGTCCATTTCGATATGAACGCCGTTGCCTCCGATATTGTCGAGCAATGGGCGCAGCTCGTCGAGAGTAACCCAAGAAGCCAGAATACTCTTGCCACCGGCGAGAATTCTCTTGTATAGGTCGTACCATTTTGGTGAACCGCCTTGTGGTTCGCCAACGCCCGGTGTCCACTGAATAGCGTTAAGCTCCTCAATTTCAAGAAGGGCTGGCAGATGATGCATAGCTCCTACGCCATCGAGATGATATAGTGTATAGTCAATCTTTTGACATTGTTCGCGGATAAAAGGCTGTACAAAGCGGCGGTAGTCTTCAACGCTAATCATTGTAGAGATGTCGCTCTGTATCTTTGTCATCTTTCCTGGAGCCCACGATGAGAAATAGCAGAATGCCATCTCGTCTCCCTCGCGGATAATATCGTAAAGTTCGTCGAACACCTGGAAGTATATGTCATTAATCTGCTGCATCTGCCTTTCCAGCACATCAGGCTGCATTACGGTGTCGAGCAAGACCTTGTCAGTGCCTTTCAGTGCAGCGAGTACGTCCAGTCCCTCCATAAGGTCGGGCATACCCACATAATAGTTGCCGTTAGCTTTCTTCTTGCATGCCCGAAGAAGGTCTTTGTGCAGTTGCCAATTTTTGTTGGCAGGATCGTTGATGTCAAACTTGATGTCGTCAGTATAGTTAGGGTTCGGGTGAATCCAGATAGTATCCTCGCCGCCCTCGAACACACCACCGAGAATAGCGGCGAGTGATCCCGGACCGAGTTGGGTGTTGGCAACAGGCAGCATGTCAGCCATCATAGAACTATGGGCGACATACCAGTCGAGGTATTCGGCACGCCACTCAGGGTCGAACCATTTCTGGTCAAGTGATTTAGGTGCTGGCGGCATCGGTATGTCGGCATGCGGCTTCACGCCCTGCTGGAAGTGCTCCCACATGTTGAGCACGATACCTTTATGGTTCCACCAGTTGATATAGTGTTTCTTTGTTTCTTCTAAATTTGGTTTCCACATAGTTGTTGTTTTTTTAATATTATGGGAGTTATGGGAGAGCTGGGAGTTATGGGAGAAATAGGACTTATAAGACTAATAGAACTAAATAAGACTAATAGAACTATATAAGACTAATAACTCCTCACTCCACGCTCCATATTAAATATTGATACCCTTAAAATCTTCGTCGATAATGATATTCTGCACTTTGCTCATATCCATATCGTCAGTGCTGTCTACATCTTCCGGATAAATAGGGATTACGGCACCGTTCCTGACGAACACCGGCATGCGCTCGAGTGGAGTCTCGATGTCCTTCAGCCACTTTCCGCCATCTTCAACGATAAAGCGGTCGCCGGTAAAGAACTCCACCCATTCGCCTTCAGGCAAATAGATGTCGCGACAGTTGTCGCTACTCATTACAGGAGCAACGAGGAAGTCATCGCCGAAATAATATTCGTCGTCGATATGCCAACAGTTGTTGTCTTCCGGATGATGGAAAATAAGAGCCTGAACTATTGTCGAACCGCTGTGAGTAGCTTTTTCACTCTCTCTTAATATATAAGGTATAAGCTTGTAGCGCAGTTTCCACCAGCGTTTCACGAGTGGAGCTATATTAGGATAATGCCATGGTTCGCGCTTGTTCGTGCCGTGGTAGCGGATATGCGAAGAGAAGACTCCGAACTGAGTCCATCGCATATATACATCATCACGTACAATAGAGTTCATGAAGTTAGGCAGAGTATGGAATCCCGGCACATCGTGGCTCCAGAAGGCAAAGCCAGAAAGTCCGAAATGCAGTCCGCCGCGCAGCGAACCTGCAAGTCCCTCCCACGAACTGCAGGAGTCACCACCCCAGTGTAGCGGATAGCGCTGGCAACCAGCCCATGCCGAGCGAGCCCAAACGATACCATCACCAGTAACCTCTTTAGTAATCTCGTAGGCCGCCTTCTGATAGAGCAGGGCATAAAGATTGTTGAGCAGTTCTGGCGACATGTTTTCGTAAACGGCATCCATGTGAATATTTTCTCCAAAGTCTGTCTTGATACACTTCACACCCATATCGAGAAGTCGTTTGAGCAAGCCTTTATACCAATCAGTAGCCTTCTTGCTTGTAAAGTCGATAGTTCCGGCATAGTCGAGAGCTGAGAAGTTAGACCCTTCAGAATCCTGTTGCTTTGTAAGTTTGCATATATAGTTGTTCTTGCGAGCCTCGTCGATCTGTTCGGCATCCTCGGCAACATACGGGAGTTGCCATAGTGACACCTTAAAACCTTTCTTCAGCAAATCCTGTACGAACTTCTTAGGATCAGGGAAACGTTCCTCATTGAATTTCCATTCGCAGAGCCAGTCAGTTTTAAACCATCCCGTGTCGAGATGAATCACGTCGCACGGGTAATGCTCCCGCCGCAGACGGTCGCAGATATTGTTCACCTCGTCAGCACTGAAATAAGTCATACGGCTCATCCATATACCGAAGCTCCATAGAGGCGGCATCGACGGATAGCCCGTAAGGTCGCGGTATCCGCGCAGAATCTCCTCCACCGAGTCTCCTCCAATGATAAAGGCGTCTATGAGAGCCTGATCGCTCATGAATTCTACAGAGCGCGATGATATTCCGGCAAGTGATAGTTTGCTGTGTGCCGTGGTATGATAGAACACGCCATACATACGACTTGAGAGATAGAACGGAATATTCTTGTATGTACGTCGGTTGTTCACCCCCTGTCCGTCTTGATTTTTCAAGAAGAAAGTCTGTCCGCTAAGATCCATTTTAGCAAACCTTTCTCCCGTACCAGCAAAACACTCGTTGAGCTTACACTCGAAAGAAAGCGTAGCCCGGTCGTTCTTGCCCTCAGTCTTACAGTATCCGAGAGGCAGGGCATCGTATCGTGGCGGTGAGAAATGGTCGTAAGCCGCCAGTCTCACTTCACGCTTTCCGTCGGGATAGAATCTAATGTCGAGTGTTTCCTGAGGATCAGGGAGCAGTTCGCTCCATCGGTCGAGTTCAGGTTCCTGCATATTAATCACGGCGCGACGAATCCCATTGTCGTCAGAAATAATCCATTGGCTATCTTTCAGTTCAGCATGTAATGGGACACGCTTTACCCTTGCGCTCATCTGCAGCATTTCAGAAGAATCAGATGGCTGTTCGCCGTCCATTCCCATGAAGATCCGGATTATTCCCGGTTCGTATTGCCGTATGACGAGAGTGTGTGATTCTTGTGGAACGTTATTATCAGGTGCCATATCGTTGGCAAGAACCTGTTTCTGGAACGGAACGGTAACAAGAATATCACCGTCTTTTATCTCCACCTTAGTTGGCTTGTAAGCCTTCCAAAGCGATTCTTCTTTTTTAAGTTCCTGATCGAAATCCATGAAATCGAACAGGTGGTAGTTTGTGGGTTTCATTATATGGTGTTTTTTTTGTTTCTTATTTGGGAGAGCTGGGAGAGCTGGGAGAACTGGGAGCTCTGAGAGAAATAGAACGAATAAGAGTAATATTCAATTCTTCAATTTTTCAATTTCCTTCCAGCAGTCTTGCAGTCAACCATCGGACCGTTATTGGCAATTTTCATATTCTTTCCAGGCTGGTTAAAACCTATGCGTGAAGAGTCAGGCATCCAATTGTCCGTAACCGTATATCCGTCAGTCGCTTCATCAAAGTAGATATAGAAAGCCCTGTCGTTAGTGGCATACGGCGCTTTATGTAAATCTTCAATCCTGTTGCCGCTTATCACAGAAGCCGGTTGGTTAGAAAGAGTATAAATACCGCCAACATCATATAGCTGTCTTGCAAAGTCGTGAATATAGTTGCCGATGATTCTGTTTCCGTACATTCCGCTTTCAACAGGCGTCCATCCCCATCCCACGCAGATGCCGGAGTAGTTAAGGCGGTGCAACTCATTATGAGTGATATTCACATTACTCACGTATCCTGCGTTAATCCCCACGCAACCCCAATCCTCGTTGGCAACATTAAAAATCTCGTTGTTGTCGACCGTGATGTTGTTGCATAAGTCATCCTTAATCGCCGGTTTAAAAGGAACATGAGTTTCAAAGCCCCCGTCAGGGAAGTGACCAATCATAATTCCACTTCCGCCAATATCGCCGAAAAAGCAATCGCTTACGGTAGAGTTGTGGACTGCTGTTTCAAGGTCGAGAGCCGTTGCTGCGAGGTGTTCAAATCTGCATTTCGAGAAATCTATGCCATCAGCATGCTTAATGCTTACAGCAGCATCCGGTCTTGCTATCCAAGCCTGGTTTTCGAGCGAAGCCTTCTCCGGCAGTCCCGGTTCCTTCAGCTTATATGCGTCAAGCATCCTGAATCCAGCCTGCAAGGTAACAAGTCCCTCATAGAGTGGTCTTGTCCATGCAGCATGAGAGAAGACAACATTCTTGAATGAAATATCATGGACGTTGCGCTCCCTTGTTCCGCAGACCTCCACAAGCCTTTCAGCAACGGGAACAACAGCTTCAGTCGTGTTCATATCCTCGCCGTTCCTTGGCAGATAATATATCTTTCCCGAAGGATAGTCCTGATACCATTCTCCTGGTTCGTCGAGCAGTTGAGGGGCATTAGACAGGAAAAACGATGAGTTTCCTTTTTCTTCTCCAATGACAGGTTGCGGCCATGGGTGTTCAAATTCAATACTGCTTTCAGGTTCGTGGAAGGTAACCTTACAGAGTCCCCTGCCAATGTTGTTGATATCCTTGACCCTAAGAATGGCGATAGCCCAGCGCTGATGAACCGTCATTTCGAGCTGTGGTGCATTGCTGAGGTCAGTTGCCGGTGCCGGAATAGTTATCGTCCTCGACTTAGTGTCGAAGTCCACCATCCTTGTCATTTCGCCCGGTGCTCCCTGTTGCGCCCTTATAGCCTTGTTCCCTCCAATCCAGAGTTGGCGGGAAAAGACAATTCTGTTGCCGACCATAGGAGCGTCAGCCACCCATACCTTTCCGCGTATATTCTTAGGAACCCTTTCGTCGTTGCATCCCTTGTGCCATCCCTTCAGTTTAATACCTCCGCTCAAAACCGCCGGTTTGTCGCCCTCGCCGCATATTACGGTAGGCGAATCTTCAGTTCCCGAATCCTCCGGCCGCAGGAAGAGAGGCTTGCAGACATTGTAGACGCCGCTTTTAAGATGGATGAAGATACCTCCTTCAGCTTCATTCTTATGCAGTCTTCTCCATTCCCTTGCCATTCTGAGGGCAGCGGCAGGAGATGCCAAAGGCTGTAGCGATGATCCATTGCCTGCATCGTTACCATGGGGAGCCACATATATGTCGCCGGCAAAAGTCTTTACCGCGATGACGAGCAAAATTGCAGATATGATAGATATCGTCCTTTTCATAAGTTAAATTTCAGGTTTGAAAAATTTTACACTTTTCCTATATGACGCTTTACCTTATAGATATGTAACTATCCATTACATAGTATCTGCAAACGCAAAAAGCGTGGAAACGGGAATTTACATATTTTCGTTTGTAGAATTGTGCAATCTCACCCTGTATTCCTTAGGCGATACACCGAATCTGGCTTTTACGAATTTCCCGAAGAAAGAAATGTTCGGGAACCCCAGTTCGTCGGCAATTTCCTTTATCGAGAAGTCTGTATATTTAAGTTTCTGGGTGATAGCTTCGGCAAGGAAATCGTGAATCCACTCGAGAGCCGTTTTTCCGCTAACAGACTTACAAACGGTAGACAGATATTTAGGTGTAACACACAAGCGTTCGGCATACGCCTTAACAGAACGGTCGTTTGACTCGTATGTAGTGAGCAGTTCGATGAATTTCTTGAAAAGAATCTCCCCTTGGCTGAATTGAGTCTTTTCCTGCATGTTGCCGAGTTTAGGGGCAATAATAGCCGATAGTTCGTAGAAGATACAATGAAACAGCGACTGCATGATTTCCTTGTGGTAGAATCCGTGTGGGTTTTCAATTTTGTATGACAGAAGAGAGTAGTATTTGTCGAACATCTTGCTTGTTCTCTTTTCAAGATGAATGACGGGGTTGCGCGAGACGAAAGCCATAATGCCCCATATATCCTTGCTCATCAGCAAACTTCTCTGCATCGCCTTATACGAGAGCCCGATGACCTTTGAGGAAAAGTCGGCAGAAGTAAGACTTCTGTTTACGAAAGTATTCGGCGGACACACCACGAGGTCGTCTTTTCCAGCCTTGACCGTCTTTCCGTTGAGGTCGGCTTGCATCATCCCCTCTTCGATATAAACAATGGTTACCATTTCCAGCTTTACTGTATTTTCCAGGCGAGGGTGCTCGTTGCTGTTCATAATAACGATGTCGCCGTCGGAATAATTCACAAGACCGTTCTTTATAAGGTAGTCGATATTTACGTTGATTTCCTTTTGTATCATAGAGGTAGATATTCTATTGTTAGGTGATTTTTAAGTTCGTATTCTGCTTAACCTTTGCAAAGGTAGTTATATTGTCTTTATCCATACTTCTTTTTTATGAAATAAAAGTGTTCAAAAAGTCTATTTAATGTTTTTTAATGTAACAATAGTGGTTTGAAATACACGAACTTTACTCGTATAAAAAGAAAAAATGATAAATTTGCATATTATGTTTGAAAAACAACTTACATACGATGATCTTGACATCACAGACAAGGAACTGTTTGTGCAGATGGGTTATGGCGACAATACGCCGGACGATGACTTGATGCAGGAGCTGGAGGGCGTAAAGCGTGAAGTAAGAACATTTCTGCGTCCGCGTTTCTGCTTCGTGTTGTCGGAGAGTGCAAGACTGAATGCTGACGAGCGCCAGCTCGCGGTAGGCGACAAGACGTATGATATAGGCAGAATAATAACAGCCCAGCTTCGAGGCTCAGAGGCTTTCGCCTTTTTCGTGGCAACGAGTGGGGTAGATTTTGAACGCTATCAGCGCAGTCTTGAGCAGAAGGGCGATATGGTAAGAGTGTTCATTGCCGATTCCCTGGGTAGTGTCATTGCCGAGAAAACGGCAGACGTTATGGAGCGCTGGCTGCAGATATATATCAACAGCAGGGGGTGGCACCATACCAATAGGTTCAGTCCCGGATATTGCGGCTGGCATGTGTCGCAGCAGCAGATGCTGTTCCGTGAGTTTGGAGTAGGCGAACCGTGTGGCGTGAAGCTTACCGACTCGTCGCTGATGATTCCGATAAAGAGTGTCAGCGGACTGATAGGGTTAGGCAAGAACGTGAAAAAGCTGGAATATACCTGTGGCTTGTGTGATTATTCCAAATGTTATAAGCGCCGGAAACCACCGAAGAAGAACAGATAGTTGTATAAAATATACTTCTAAGGACTTTTTAATCAAAGGGTTAATAAAAAACAAATCTATGCATTCTCGTCCTTAATTGTTTATTCATATTCAAAAAATATACGTATCTTCGCAGCAAGGATAATGCAAATCGGGTGAGATACGATTCAAACTTGTTTGTATTTATTCTCGATGTGCAATTTATTTTATATAAAGATACACACATTCAGTCTATATATTAAAAACATGCCGCGAGGCATTACAACAAGTGTGTATTACGTTTATCTTTTAAAGATAAAGTGGTAATAGATTGTTTGTAGTTACTGAAAAACGGTAAGACGTTGCCGCTTAGGGGTGTCCGTCAGTTATAACTATTGGGATAACTTCGGAATATTAAGGACACCCCTTTTTCTTTTTTCTCATCCACATTTGTCAGAAGAGATGTTGTTTATTCGATTCCCTGGCTTTTAGATGCAAAACAAAAGCAAATTTTATGTTCTTCGTCTAAAAAATACCACCGAAATTGACAAAAATGTTTTTTCCTTATTTTACCCTCACACCCCTCACACAGGACTTTAACGTGTTGATAATCAGAGAGTAAAGGTGTGAGGGATAGTGTGAGGGGTAGATGTTTATCCCTCACACCCCTCACACAAAAAAACAGCGTTGCTATGAAATGCGGGGAGTATTTGGTACTTGCACCAAAAGTGTAGATATGTTGCACCAAAAGTGCAGATATGCAGCACCCAAAGTGCAGATATGCAGCACCCAAAGCGATACTTGTATTTATCCTCAAATTTCAATAAAATACTAAATTCGAAACTTAAAAAGTCTACCCTACGGTAGTGATCATTTCAGTCGGAGTATATTCAGCGACGTCGACGGAATCTCCACTTCCACGCCATTCCCGCTTGTCGTTACGAAACTCTCAACGGGATAAACATTTGTAGGATTGTCGATAGAATTCTCGTCGGTTCCGTATTTTGACGACAGTCGGATAATTCTTCCTTCAGTAATGTTCTTTCCTTTGAGGCAGACCCTTGCCGTAGTGTTCTCGTTGCTCGTATTGGCGATTTTCAGAATCACTTCGCCAGTATTCTCGTCGAGAGTAGCCGTAGAGAAAACTCCGGGCTTCACGTTGGATTTAAGTTTGGTGGCAAAAATCTGCTTACCGTCGAGACTGGCGAAAATGCTGTCGCCCACAACCTTCAGTTCCACGTCATACCACTTGCCCTGCTCTATCTTTACAGGAGCCGTGGCCAACTCCGAGCGTCCGCCGTCGGCGGTCTGCTGAATGGCACTTCTGGTGTTGTCCCATCCGCCGATGTTCAGCCAGCAATAATTCTTTTCGTCCACATAGTTGAAGACAACGAGGAATCCCTCTTTGCCGGAATCCTTTCTCGCACGTACCTTATATATATACCCGTCGCTCGTGATTGTTCCCGGGTTAAGACGGATGCAGTCCTTTCCATTTGCAGTTTGACTTATAGTATTGCCGCTGACAGTCCAGGTGCCGTTCACGTCCACCGGGTTAAGCTCCAGGGTGGCAGGCAAGGCATTACCCTTGTCGTCGGTATAGCCAAGGTCCTGGAACGACGACTGAGTGTTGTATGTTCCCATTCCCACACGGCATACAGCAGGTTTCATCTTCTCCTCAGTATAAGTGTATGGAGAATTCTGGGTTACGGGGAGCACCCTCGTGCCGATGTTGTTTGCCATCATGCTCTGCACGTAGTACGACGGAGTGCCAAACACGCGGTCTGCCGTAAACTGAATCATGTCGGGCGCCCACTTCCTGTTGTTCAGGTTGGCAAATATCGGAGCATATGAAGCCATAGTTACGATGTCAGAATTCTTCTCAATTCCCATCATGTATACAGCCTCACCGAGTGCAGCATCGAGCGACCCCATGTTGCCGAAACCGCTCGTAACGGCATATTCTCCGGCATAGACCTTCGGTCCACGGCGGTCGTAAGAGTCATACTTGTTGAAATTGTTGGCAAACCAAGCCGGGTTGCGGTAGTAGTGCTCATCAACAAGTTCCACGCTCTCCCGGCTCTTCCATGTGGGAGTGTCAGTTCCCCATGCCGCAACATTGCCGATAAGGTGCATATTGGGGTATTTAGCCAATACGGCATCCTTGAATTTCTTGAAGCGCTCATAGTAGCGGTCGCTCTGCTGCGAGGGGTCATCCTGGTTGTTTTCGTTTCCAATTTCCAGATATTCGATATTGAAAGGAGCCGGATGCCCGTTCTTTGCGCGCAAGGCTCCATACTTTGACGTTACCGGTCCGTTGGCATATTCCAGAGCATTCATACATTCGTCAATCCATGGCTGCAGGTCCTCCACGGCAGTCTTTCCGCCATGCCACAGTCCGATGTTCACCACATAGAGCGGCTTAGCCCCAAGGTCTTCGGCAAGCTGCAGATATTCGTGGAAGCCGAGTCCGTCGCTTGTGCGGTAGCCCCAGTTCACATTCTTGTGTCCCGTGCGCTCCTCAATCGGTCCGATGGTGCGTTCCCAGCGGAAGGCATTGTCCGGCGAGTCCTGTCCCTCGACGAAGCATCCGCCGGGGAAGCGCATAAATTTAGGGTGCATATTGTAGAGCATCTGTGCGAGGTCGGGGCGACAGCCGTTCTCGCGGTTCTTGAACGTAGGCGGGAAGAGGCTCACCACGTCAAGGGCAATAGTGCCTTTGCCGTCGGCAACAATAGCAAACTGAGCCTTCGGGTCGTTGGCGTCAGCCTTCAGCGTGGCGGTATATTTCGTCCATCCCTTGTTGAGCTTACCTTTCATCACTTCAGCGTCCGCATATATCGCCTTTCCCGTAGAGTCGGTAAGGCGCGCCCTCAGAGAGCCGTTGTAGTTGCCCTTGGCAAAAAACGAGAGCCGATATTCCCTGCCCTGCACGGCATTGATACCCCAGAAGCCTTTGTTTATGATATAGGCGAGGGCCGACGGCTTGGCGTTTACCGTTGCGAGCATCGCCCTGCCCTGGACTTTATTCATAAGACCTTTAGCCGTTAGTTCCGTCTTTATCGTAGCCCCATTGTCGGCAGCCGTAGTCCATGTAGGCAGATTCTTGCTTTCCTCATCCTCAAACGAGCGGTTGCTGATAAGTTCGGCATATAGTCCGCCGTCGGCAGCATGATTGATGTCCTCATAAAAGATGCCATAGAGATCGGGGGAAACCTTCACGCCCGGTCGCGATGCGTCCACGTTGATATTCACCTGAGCGTTGGCAGCGAGTGTCGACGCAAGGAACAGAGAGAATAGAAAACCTTTGTTGTTCATTTTGGTTAATGATTAATTAGTTGATGATTATGTCTTTTCCTTTTTAGTGCAAAGGTAGAACACAAATTCGTCATACGGTGGATTCATTTCAGTAAATAATGTACGCATATTGTTATTTGTACAATTTTTATATCCTGTGAATAATAATTATTATACAAAAAATCGTAACTTTGTCAGTGTTACGATAAAGACAGAAAACTATTAACTTAAAAAATACTATTCATATTCATGAAGAAACTTATCTTTTCTGCCGTTACTATAGCGGCATTCCTTACGCTACCGGCAAAGGCTCAAAAGGCTTTGGCCAATGGTTATCCATTCTCGCAAGTTCCATTCACAAGTGTGAAAATCTCTCCAAACTCTTTCTGGGGAGCAAGACTCAAAGCCGTGCGCGAAGTTACAATTCCGCTTGCTTTCAGCAAATGCCAGAGCGAGCACCGCTACAAGAATTTCGAGATGGCGGCATACACGCTGAAGCATCCGGGACACAAGGGACTGGAGACTAAAGAATGGGACGTGGCGAAAATCATGGGATATTCGTTCGACGACACGGATGTATATAAAACCATCGAGGGGGCAAGCTATATCCTGCAGACTTATCCTGACAAGAAGCTGAAAGCCTATATCGACAGCGTGCTCGACGTGGTGGGAGCGGCACAGGAGCCGGACGGCTATCTATATACTGCACGAACAATAAATCCGCAGCACCCTCACCAGTGGTCGGGAAAGAACCGCTGGGAAAAGGAGGAAGACCTGAGCCATGAGCTGTATAACCTGGGACACATGGTGGATGCCGCCTGCGCCCACTATCAGGCTACGGGCAGCCACAAGTTCCTCAATATCGCCAAGCGCTATGCCGACTGCGTTTGTCGCGAGGTGGGGGCCGGAAGCGGACAGACTACTGTCGTGCCGGGACACCAGATTGCCGAGATGGCTCTGGCAAGACTCTACACCATAACTGGCGAGAAAAAATATCTCGACGAGGCTAAATATCTGCTCGACTATCGCGGCAAGACGGAAAAACGACAGGCTTACTCGCAGAGCGACAAACCGATTCTGGAACAGACGGAAGCCGTGGGGCATGCCGTGAGAGCCGGATATATGTATGCAGGAATTGCCGATGTGGCTGCACTGACAAAGGATTCGGCTTATATGAAAACCATCGACCGCATCTTCAACAATATCGTGTCGAAGAAATATTATCTCACCGGCGGCGTGGGAGCAAGGCATTGGGGCGAAGCCTTCGGCAACAACTACGAACTGCCTAACATGACGGCATACAACGAGACCTGTGCTGCCATTTCCATGGTGTATCTCTTTGAGCGCATGTTCCTGCTGCATGGCGAGAGCAAGTATATCGACTGTCTGGAGCGCACGCTATACAACGGCGTTATCTCGGGAATGAGCATGGACGGCGGACGGTTCTTCTATCCTAACCCGTTGTCGAGCGACGGCAAATACAAGTTTAATGCCGACAACACCTTGACCCGTCAGCCGTGGTTCGGATGCGCTTGCTGCCCAAGCAACCTGTCGAGGTTTATACCTTCGGTGCCGGGGTATCTCTATGGAGTGAAAGACAATAATATATATGTGAACCTGTTTGCCGGAAATACATCTACAATCAAGGTAGGCGGCAAGGACGTGGTTTTGCAGGAGACTACGGAGTATCCGTGGAACGGCGATATCAGAATTGACGTGAAGAAATGTGCTGCCAAGGGCACTAACCTGCTCGTGAGAATTCCGGGATGGGTTCAAGGTAGTGTAGTGCCGAGCGACCTATATAAATATAGCGACAACAACAAACTGCAGTATTCTGTCAGCGTGAACGGCAAGGCTGTTTCTGCCGACTTGGCTGCAAACAAGGGATACCTGCCTGTGGAGAATATCAAGAAGGGGGATGTGGTACGCATTCACTTCGATATGCCTGTGCGCACGGTTGTGGCAAACGGCAATGTGGCTGACGACAAGGGAAAGGTTGCCGTGGAGCGCGGACCGCTGGTGTATTGTGCCGAGGCGGTGGACAATGGCGGAGAACAGGTGTTGCGCACGGTGATAAACAAGAAACCGTCGTTCTCTTTGGTAGACAACTATTCTATCAAAAATACGGAAACCGCTAACGCTCCTTCGTTCACGGTAAAGGCTATACGCACTTCGGCACAGACCTTGGAGGAGTCTGCCGACGGAGGTGTCAAGGTGAAAGACATGCCGCTCACGCTTATCCCGTATTATGCATGGAACCATCGCGGAGCAAACGAGATGAACGTATGGTTCGTGCAGAATCTGTCGCTGCTCGACAAGTAATATCCTTTCTGTCTGACTGACAGGATTGTTGTCAGAGTGAAACTTATTCTGACATTGTATGACAATATGGCATACCAAAGGACTTAAAAACTCCTGTGGCATGCCATTTGTATTTTAATTGCCGGATTGCGAAAGCAAACCAAACGGAATTTATTAACATCGAAAATAAAAAATAAAAAATATACAATTATGGGAAAGATTATAGGAATCGACTTAGGTACAACAAACTCATGTGTTGCAGTGTTCGAAGGTAACGAACCAGTCGTAATCGCTAACAGCGAGGGTAAGCGTACTACTCCTTCTGTAGTAGGCTTCGTGAAAGACGGTGAACGTAAAATCGGTGACCCGGCTAAACGTCAGGCTATCACAAACCCAAAGAATACTATCTATTCTATCAAGCGTTTCATGGGTGAGACTTACGCTCAGTGTGAGAAGGAAACAGGACGTGTTCCTTTCACTGTAGTAAACGAGGGCGGTTACCCACGTGTTGATATCGAAGGACGTAAATATACTCCGCAGGAAATCTCGGCAATGGTTCTGCAGAAGATGAAGAAAACTGCCGAGGATTATCTCGGACAGGAGGTTACGGATGCTGTCATCACAGTGCCGGCTTACTTCTCTGACTCTCAGCGCCAGGCTACTAAAGAGGCTGGACAGATTGCAGGCCTTAACGTTCGCCGTATCGTGAACGAGCCTACTGCCGCTGCTCTTGCATACGGCGTGGACAAGGCTAACAAGGATATGAAGATTGCTGTGTTCGACCTTGGTGGTGGTACTTTCGATATTTCTATCCTTGAGTTTGGTGGTGGTGTGTTCGAGGTGCTTTCTACTAATGGTGATACTCACCTGGGTGGTGATGACTTCGACCAGGTTATCATCGACTGGCTCGTTAATGGCTTCAAGGCTGACGAGGGTATCGATCTTTCTAAAGACCCGATGGCTATGCAGCGCCTGAAAGAGGCTGCCGAGAAGGCTAAGATTGAGTTGTCAAGCTCTACTTCTACTGAAATCAACTTGCCTTATATCACAGCTGAGGGCGGCGTGCCAAAGCACTTGGTTAAGACTCTTACTCGTTCACAGTTTGAGCAGCTCGCACACAACTTGATTCAGGCTTGTCTGGTTCCATGCCAGAACGCTATCCGCGACGCTAAACTCCAGACTTCAGATATCGACGAGGTTATCTTGGTTGGTGGTTCAAGCCGTATACCTGCCGTTCAGACTCTCGTTAAGAACTACTTCGGCAAAGAGCCTTCTAAGGGCGTTAACCCGGATGAGGTTGTTGCTGTTGGTGCTGCTATCCAGGGTGCCATCCTTAACAAGGAAGAGGGTGTCGGCGACATCGTATTGCTCGACGTTACTCCATTGACTCTTGGTATCGAAACTATGGGTGGAGTGATGACTAAGTTGATTGACGCCAATACTACTATCCCTTGCAAGAAGAGTGAGGTGTTCTCTACTGCTGCCGACAACCAGACTGAGGTTACTATCCACGTGCTTCAGGGTGAGCGTCCGATGGCTGCTCAGAACAAGAGTATCGGTCAGTTCAACTTGACTGGTATTGCTCCAGCTCGCCGTGGTGTTCCACAGATTGAGGTTACATTCGATATCGATGCCAACGGTATCTTGAATGTATCGGCTAAGGATAAGGCAACTGGCAAGGAGCAGAGCATTCGTATCGAGGCTTCTTCTGGCTTGAGCGAGGATGAAATAAACCGTATGAAGGCTGAGGCTGAGCAGAATGCCGAGAATGATAAGAAGGAGCGCGAAAAGATCGACAAGATGAATCAGGCTGACTCTATGATTTTCACCACAGAGAACTTCTTGAAGGACAACGGCGACAAGATTCCTGCCGACAAGAAACCTGGTATCGAGCAGGCTCTCCAGCAGTTGAAGGATGCTCACAAGAGTGGCGACGTTGCTGCCATCGACTCTGCCATCAACAACCTCAACACTGTTATGCAGGCTGCTTCACAGCAGATGTATCAGGGTGCACAGGGTGCTCAGCCGGGTGCTGATGCCGGTGCCGGTTTCAACGGCCAGCAGGCTGGCGGTGCTCAGAACAATGCCGGTAACAACAACGGTGCCGACGATGTTCAGGACGCTGACTTCGAGGAGGTTAAGTAAGTATAGATTTAGAATTTCTAATTCATAAGAATTAGTTCCAACAAATAAAAGGTACATTGCAATTTGTTATTAGCAGTGTACCTTTTTTCGTAACTACACGTCAGCAATTCAAAAATCATGAATATCCTTTTAGCTTTATTAATAACGGCGGCAATAATCATTATAGGCTTTTTCTTTGCTTGCTTGGCTACCATAACTTACAGCGATCCATTTTATGTGCCCAACAGGTATGATATCTACAGGTCTTTGAAAAAGCGTTGCGAATACAAAGGTCAACCTTTTGATTATGTTGATTTTAATGATTTTTTAGAACGTCACGAGGGTATTAAAGTAGGCTCGGAGAAATATGAAGAGCTCAAAAAAAATGGAGCATTTGAGGACCAAAAACGCAAGGAAGTATGGTATTATTTTTGGACTGTTTGGGGTATATACGGCATAGCCAGTCTAACCTCTATTGTATATACACTTTATCTGATTATAGTTTGGATATTTGAGTAACGGGTATATTTTTTCCAATTCTAACATTTTCTCGTTATAATCCTTCATATCTCTTTCATAACATGATATAGCCCAACTGTGTTTCCTTTCTTCTTCCTCTCTTAGAAAGGTCTGCTCCAGTTCGGGATAATGCCGCAAGTCAAAAAGTTGCCATAACTATTTCGAATAAAGTTACAGATACTTAGCAGCCATCCAT
>ERZ808242.559-NODE-559-length-26528-cov-8.343746_pt1 | contig 26528 bp, 20 predicted proteins | sample MGYA00521244_ERZ808242 | MGnify/ENA primary metagenome ERZ808242 (study PRJEB31516, sample SAMN03275573) | gut metagenome | biome: mammalia-associated habitat; material: feces | host: Papio cynocephalus | place: Kenya | collected 2012-07-27 ... | reverse complement strand
TTTTTTTGTTTTTATTGCTAAAGTCTTTAGAGACTCTCAGTTCTCCCATTCCTCCCAGTTCTCCCAGTTCTCCCAGTTCTTTACCCTCACACCCCTCACACTATCCCTCACCATCTGAAACCCCGATAAACAGGGCTTTCTGTGGCTAAGTGTGAGGGTGTGAGGGTAAAAAAGGAAAAAACTTTTTTGTTTATTTTGCTTTTGTGTGCTAAAAACTATTTATTCATCGCTCTTTAGAATCTTTGCTAATCCGCCTTCGCTCGTTTCTTTATAGAGCGATGGTATGTCATGTCCCGTTCGTTTCATCACTTCTACGACTCTGTCAAAAGATACCCGGTGTGTACCGTCGGAGAATGCTGCATATAGGTTGGAATCCAATGCTCTTGTGGCTGCAAAGGCATTGCGCTCTATGCATGGTATTTGTACAAGACCGCATACGGGGTCGCACGTCATGCCGAGATGATGCTCTAATCCCATTTCTGCTGCGTATTCTATTTGCGACGGACTGCCGCCGAATAGCTGGCAGGCTGCTGCGGATGCCATGGCGCAGGCTACTCCAACTTCGCCTTGACATCCTACGTCGGCTCCTGAGATTGATGCGTTTGTCTTTACTATGTTTCCTACTAAGCCTGCTGTTGCAAGAGCATGAAGAATCTGCATCTCGTTGAATTCATGGCCGTTGGATATATGATATAGTACTGCTGGCAATACTCCGCAGGCTCCACAGGTTGGTGCCGTTACAATTGTACCGCCGGAGGCATTTTCTTCGCTTACTGCCAAGGCATAGGCGTATACTAAGCCTCTTGTTTGCAGCGACTGTTTATACCCGGTAGCTTTTATATAATATGTAGGGGCTTTGCGAGGGAGGTTTAGTGGACCAGGAAGTCTGCCTTCATGTTTTATGCCTCTTTCTACGGCTTGCTTCATCGTCTGCCATACAACATCCAGATAATCCCATAAATCTTCTTTCTCGCACAACTGTACGTATTCCCAATAGTTTCTGCCTGTCTTGTTACACCAGTTCATGATGTCTGTCATGGTGTTCATCTCATAAACTTCTTCTGTATCAAACATGTCGTCGACGGCTTTTCCTTCGGAGAGGGCGCCCCCACCGATACTGTAGACTGTCCATTCGTTTATGATTTTACTGTTAGTGTCGCGACTGCAGAATTTCATTCCGTTGGGGTGGAATGGAAGGAATATGTCGGGACGCCATATTATCTTTACTTCTGCCACAGGCTCAAGAACTTCTTTTATTGCAATATCTGTCATATGTCCCTTTCCTGTTGCTGCAAGGCTTCCGTATAGTGTTACCTCAAAGAATTTTGCATTTCTGTTTTTCTCTAAGAATATCTTGGCGGCTTTCTGAGGACCCATCGTATGGCTGCTCGATGGACCTTTGCCGACTTTATATAATTCTTTTAGTGATTTCATTTTCCCTTGCTTTTTTGTTTTGCAAATTTAAGGCAAAATGAGGGTATTGCAAAATATAGTGGAACAATTATTTTAATGATTATGGCTTTTAGCTTATCTTTGCATAACGTTTAGTCCTAAGACTTTTGATTTTATGAAAACATATAACGTTACTATTGATTATATCCGCGCTGTACTTATGGTACTGGTGATTTTGGTGCATATCGTTAATTTCGGAGATTTGTATCCAGAGGTAAAGTATTCCATTCTTGCTTTCTTTATGCCGGCATTTCTTATTCTTACCGGATATCTTGTTAATGTGGAAAAGTCGATGAAAGATTTTTCTATGTATATCCTAAGACTTGTCTTGCCTTATGTTATTATGTCGCTTGGCTTCATGACTTTGTCGTTATTCATGCCGGTTAGAGGTGGAATAAGCGAGATGAATATGGATACGGTTGCTAAGGTGTTGCTTGTCACCTCTATCGGACCTTATTGGTTCTTCCGTGTCATGATAATATGCGGTATGCTTTATTACCTTTCATTTAGAGTCTTTTGTAAATATGAGCTTGTTGCAAGACTTTCTGCTTTTGCTTCTTTCTTGATTCTTTTCTCATATCTTACGCCTTCTTTAGGACTGACGAGTGCGGTGTACTATTTTATTGGAGTAGTATTAAGGCATTGGTTGAAGGATATTGGCAAGGTTATGCCTCATAGCTTCTTGCCTGTACTACCTTTTGTATTGCTTATTGTAAATGACAAGTTCCATGATTGGGGATGCCTTGCAGTGCCTGTCTGTTGTTTCTGTTTCTTCTGTTTTACAGCGCGCCTCTCTGATTCCTTTACAGGAAAGTTCGCTTCTTTTATGAAGTTTATAGGAAAGAATACGTTGCCTATCTATATTTTTCATCCGATTTTTACTATGGCGGCGAAATTCCTACTCCCGTTGTTCGCTTTCGACAGAACCGGTCTTCTACATACGTTATTTACAATTACTTTAGGCTTGTTGGGCAGTATAGCCATTGCATATATAATGGATTATTCACATTTGTCATATATTTTCGGAAAAAAAAGGATTTTGCGATAAGAGTATAAATAAATTTCATTATATTTGCCACATGATAAACTATAATGCTTTGTCGAGAATCTGTGTGTGGATTAGCCGGATAGGGTATTGCCGGGGATTCGGAATACAGTCGCCGTGGGCATATAGCTTCGTGCGTTATGTCATCAACGAGCATTATCCGTATTATGCGTATGGGAAATTGAGAAGAAAATTCTCTCGATGGTCTGTTCCCGAACGGAAGATGGGAGAACTGTATTTCAGACTCGTAAATTTCCTCCAGCCGTCAAGGGTCTTATTTCTTTTCTCGTCAGATGACAGGCTTTTAGGTTTTCGTAGGAAATATATCAGTTCCGGATGTAGCAGGTGTGAATTTGCTGAAATAGAAAAACTTGACGGTTCTTGGGCTGAAGCTAATTCTCGTCCGCTACTTGTATGCTGCGCCTCTTCGCTTGTGTCTGCGGATATGATAATGAGCATGGTGGGAAGGCTTCGGAAAGGCGACATGATTCTTATTGAGGATATAAAGGACAATAAGGATTCGCGGATGATGTGGAGAGAATTGAGGAATAGGCTGTCGGGTGCCTTGATGTTTGACTTGTTTTATTGTGGCATTATTTATGTTGATGCCGACAGGTACATGCAGCATTTCAAGATAAATTTCTGAATGAAAATGAATGTTTAACTTTAAAATATCGAGACTATGGCTATAACAAAGGTTTATACAAAGACTGGCGACAAGGGAATGACCAGTTTGATTGGTGGCGTGAGGGTTCCGAAAACTCATCCTCGTATCGAGGCTTATGGGACAATCGATGAGTTGAGCTCGCAGCTCGGACTGTTGGCTTCGTTTATGAAAGACGGTGATGATAAAAACCTTATCGTGAGGATACAGCGTGTACTCTTTACTATCAGTTCTTATCTTGCTACCGACAAGACACAGACGGAGCTTGCACCGTCGTTTACGCTTAATGCCGAGGAAGTGAAGATTCTTGAAGGCGAGATTGATCATTTGCTTGGCAGCTTGCCGCAGCAAACGGCATTTATCCTGCCTGGAGGAAGCCATGAGGGAGCCCTTGCGCATGTTTGTCGTACGGTATGTCGGCGTGCGGAGAGACGTATCTTCCTGCTTGCAGAGAAAACGGAGATAGACCCAGAAGTGTTGGAATATATCAACCGCTTGTCTGATTATTTGTATGTTCTCGCACGTAAATTAAACTTTAATAACGGTGTGCGCGAAAAAATATGGAAGAAAAACTTGTAAATTAGAAAAAATATATTATTTTTGCGGCTAATTTTAAAGACGGATGACAGTCGTAGGGCTTAATTCCGCAAATTAATGCAAATCATAATATTTAGTTACTATGTATTGGACACTTGAATTGGCTTCTAAGCTTGAAGATGCGCCATGGCCTGCAACGAAGGACGAGTTGATAGATTATGCTACTCGTTCGGGGGCGCCGCTTGAAGTTCTTGAGAACTTGCAGGAGATTGAGGATGAAGGCGATGTTTACGAGAGTATCGAAGATATCTGGCCTGATTATCCGACCAAAGAAGATTTCCTCTTCAACGAGGACGAGTATTGATCGCTCTTTGTTGAGCCTTTAAGACTCAAGATATTGAATATAGGCGGCATAGACAAAATGGATTTGTCTATGCCGCCTATCCTGTTTATTTAAATGAGTTGCCGGAATAAGGGGGATTATTCCTTGTTCTTCATTTTCATGCCAAACACATTATAATAAGCATTGCCATGGCGAATCAGAATGCCGTGGCTGTTAATAATCTTGCAGGGCGAAGCATTCTTGGATACATCAATACTGTTTATTGCGGTAGGTGTATCTTTACGTTCGTATGGTCCGAGGTCGCGGGAACTGCCCGTGATGGTGCGCTTCAGGAATGGGAAATCAGTCAGAAGCGACTCTGGAATGTCATGTTCAGCAGAACCGGCATCAATCATTTTACTGTCTTTAGCCAAACGCCCGAATCGGCGAGGCAACGACCCGTCGATGCTGCGAGGCATAAGAGCATCGTCTTCGTCAAGCGAAACGAAGTCGTCTTTTGTAGCTCCCGTCACCAGATGATTAGTCCATCCGTTTTTAGAAGGAGTGAAGTTGAGAGCGTTGTAGTCGTCAGTGCCAACGCATATTTCCTGTCGACCAAGGCAAATATTGTTATAGAAAGCCGTGTTTTGTTCAGAGCCGCCCGATTCAAACATAAAGTCATAGCCGTTGTCGAAAGCCAGACAACCGATGATTACGTGTCCGTCCTTGTGGCTGTTGCAGTCGAATCCCTTCACGCTGCCCGACTTGTTGCATCCAAAGGCAATGCAGTTGTAGGCATAATGAATACCTTTAGATGAACCGCCAGATCCGTTGCCTCCGAGTTTAATGCCATTGCCGTTGCCCGAGAACGAAGCCGTGCCGTCAAGATATTCCTTAACCCAAGTATGGTCTTCAGCTTTTCCGCTTTCCCATGCCCAGCATTCGGCGAGAACCACGCTGTAGTCAGTTTCATACAAGTCCCATGCATCGTCAGAATTTCTCCATGCTCGGCATCTAATGAAGCGGTTGCCCTTTCCGTTGTGCATCTTGCAGGCAAAGCCGTCGGCATCCGATCCATAGTTCATGTCGAAGTCGCAGTTGTGGTGAGAGTCGCAGTCCACGATGTCGTTGTAGGCGCAGAATTCTCCATTGTTGCTCGACCCGTGTCCGGAAGCGGAGAAATCATGTCCGAAACCGAGTTGCAGTCCTGTATCGAGATTATATGAAAACTCGCAGCGTTCAATCCTATTGTGCGACCCTTCAAGTTTAATGCCGTTGTCGGCAGCATGCGTGATGTGCAGACCAAAGATATAATGGTAGTCTCCGGATAAGAGGATGCCTCGGTCGCCAACCTTCGACTTGTCGCGGTGGCAATCGAGAAGCTGCTGTTCGAAGTCGAACACCGGTTTTTCGTCCTCGTATGGGCGTATAACAATGGGATGCTCAGCGGTGCCGTTTTTCGTCATGCGCACCGTCAGCTTTCCGTCCGTTCCATAGTGGTTAATCTTATAAGTTCCGCCCCGGCAAACAATATGGTCTCCAGCTTCCGCCTTTGCGTAAGCCACGGCAATGTTGTACCATGGAGCTTCAAACGATCCGTCGCCCGTTGTGTCGTTGCCGTCAGGAGATATATAATATGTGTGTTTCGCCTCCGGAAATGGTTTTGTAGGAATAGGCACTCCTGTTGTAATATATGTAGGGTCGTCGGGGTCAACCACAGGTCCGCCAGGCTCTTCGCCAGTAGATATGGTTACGGAGAAATCATCTATGAAGACGTTAGATGAAGAACATGCAATGCGGATTCTCACATTATCGACATTCTCCAGTCCAGTTTTCTTGCTGTAGGCAGAAAAAGCCGACGAGCTGCTTTTAATCGTAAAAGTTTCAAGTTCAGTCCATGTATTCCCGTCGTCGGTTGTATAAGATATAGTAACCGGTTTATTGCTTCCGCCAGAACGGTAGTAGAATCCGACCTTTACCAGTTTGTTGAAGGTCGGTGAAACGATGAATCCGTCATTGGCATTGAATTTCACGGATGTAGTGCCGTTTGAAGTGTTTCCCACTACTTTCGACATCTCCCATGTGCCGGTTGGCAGAGAAACGTTGCCATTGTATGACGTTCCATTCTTCAGCGTGTTGAAGTCTTCTTTTATCGTCTCGTTGGCGAATGCCATGCAGACAGAAAATACGAATGCAATGCAAATAATAAGTTTTTTCATTTTAGGTGACAGTAGTTCGTTATTAGATTTATATATATGATGCAAAGATATTGAAAAAGTTGCATATTTCTCCAATATGTACAGGAGAAAAATCCCATTATGATATAATAATTCTCTCGAATTAAAGTTTTTTCATAAATAATCCTTATATTTGCCGATGTATAAATATTATCATTAAAAATGACATTGAACACTGACGCAGATGAACATTATCCCGGAACTTTCAAGAAGACAAATCAAAATACTGTATGTCGCTACTTTTGTTATTATAGTATTGGCAGTTTCGTGTTTATGCTTTTGCTGTCATTCTTATCCTCAACGACTTGTCTACATTGACTCGCTGTGCGACAGCCTGCCGGAGAGGGCAAAGGCTTTGTTAAAAAGTGTGCCTGCAAAGGATATTAAGACAAAGGCAGACTGCATGTATTATGACCTTTTGAAAATCAAGGCATCCAACAATTTGTATGAGCCGCAAATAGACAGCACTGTATTCCGTGTGGCAGACTATTTTGAGAACCATGGCGACAAGACAAAGAGACGTGATGCTTATTATCTTCTCGGTAAGTATTTCGTTGAGCACAACGATGCCCCGCAGGCTTTGAAGTGGTTTCAGACTGCACTGGATATTTCTGACGACGATACTCCTTTGGCTTTCAAAAGTAAAGTTTACAGTCAGAGCGGTACGTTATTGTTTTATCAGAACTTGTATGACGATGCCCTTGAAATGTATGAACAGTCGTTCAAGTGTGATTCTATGCTGAAAGATACTGTTAATATGATTCATGGCATGCGTGATATACACAGACTTACAGGTATCTGGAGAAACCTAATAAAGCTGTCAATATATTAAACAGGGCATTGAACTTGTCGGATGCAATTCATAATGATGAACTTCGTCAAGGTGTTATTCTGGTTTTGTCGTCACAATATGTTAGTATTGGCAAGGCAAAAGAAGCAAGGGAATTGTTGCTGCAATATATTCATTCCATGAATATTGAGTGTTATTCTCCGGCTTATAGTATATTGGCAAAGGCTTATGAATTGGAGGGTAAGATGGATTCGTCATTCTGCTATGATAAGAAATTGATGGCAATCGGTACTGTGTATGCTAAAGAAGAAGCATCAAGAAGATTGGTCGCCTATTATACTGAAACATGCGACCTTGACAAGATACGCTATTATATCAAAAGAAACAAGTTATATTCGGATTCTATACAAAAGATGTCTGTATCAGAATCTGTAGCAACAGCTCATTCTCTATATAATTATAATTTAAAGGAAAGAGAAATCGCCCGCCTTAATAAGGATGTAAACGAAAGAACAATTTTTGTTGTTGTTTCCGTTTTTATTGTTATATTGTTGGTTCTTATTTTATTCTATATCACTGAAAGAAATAAACAGCGTTGCATGCGTCTTGAACTGCTTAATGAACACCTAAAAGCTTTGTGCGAATCCTTGGAAAAAAGAAAGGACAATAATGAAAAAATTGTAAATACTGAAACATTGTGTCATTCAGAAAATTCAAGTAAACTATACATTTATAATTTGATACATGGTAGAATAAACAATAATAAATCTTTATCTTTGAATGATTGGAAATTAATAGACAAAAGTATGGATACAGTTTACCCTACATTTAAAGAAAGATTATATTCGTATTGTAAAGTCGTAGATCGTGAGTATAGAATTTGTATACTGCTTAAATTGGAATTTTCTCTTTCTGACATTGCTACAATAATGGGGCGTTCTAATGCTACTATAACTCTCATCCGGTCTTCTCTATATCAAAAGTTCTTTCATAAAAAGGGCAAGGCAAAAGACTTTGATACTTTTGTAAGATCTTTATAATCAAATGGTTATTGCCTAAAACTAAAAAATAACTAAAATGAATTTATTCACGAATTTGAAAAAACTAAAAAATAACTAAAATAATTTTCTTGTTCATAAATATTTCTTTTCATACTTTTGCGCAAGACTTTTAAAAATAACGAATAATATGAAAAAGAAATTATGTAATTTATTGTATCTTGTCTTATTCTGTGTAATGCCGATATTTGCAAATAAGACAGAAGTGTATTTGAGTTATGATCATTCTCAAGACTACACGAAGGGGCATCCCCACGCTATCCCTACAGTTACGTCCGATGATGATGACGTGACAATAAAATGTGACTCTACATTATATAATGTGGATGTAGTTATCAAGGATCAGTATGGAAATGTTATGCACCATTCCATACAGGTAATCGGACCGGATGGAACCACCATATACATACCGGAAGATACGAATGGCGAAAGGGAGAAAACTACCATTGAATTGTATTACGACAGAAAACATCTGTCGGGATATTTTGATGAGTAGTTGATGATGGGAAGATGTATGTTTTTAAGTTTTCATTAATGAGAAGATTTTTATTTTTTATATTGATTCATTTATTGGTATCGAACTTATATTCACAGGAAATAGAGTATCTTGACTTTGTTGAGAATGCCAATTATCCAAGTGGAGTTGTTTATTCTGAACAAGCAAAGCTACATCGTCTATCTTCCTATAGTGGAGGGGATATTATTGTGAATTACGATGGCGATATGCCTGATTCTTTAAAGACTGCAGTTGACGCAGCTCGTGAGGTATGGCGTGACTATATGGGTATAAACGATAATTTGAGAATAGACATTAAATATGAGAATTTTTCAGATTCTGATGTGAAAGTGAGTGTCGCATATGCAAAAATGCAGTCTGATGGGCTATGCTATCCGTCAGCTTTGTATAGAAGTATCACAGGGGGGGATTTGACGGCAGGTATGGTTGATGCTGTATTACATATAAATTCTTCAGTAGCATGGTGTACAGGATTTGGAAATGATGACAATCCAAAGAAACTATTACCAACAGTTATTAAAAGCTTAGGGAGGTGCTTGGGTTATGGCTCTTCTGTAAAGAAAGACAAACGAGGAAATGTTTTTATGTTGAAAAGTGGAAAAACTATTTTCGATAGTCTTGTTTTCTCAGAAGAAGGAATTCGAATGTCTGAGCTTAACAATAATATGACACTACAGTTGAACAACTTTACTCAACCTGTTTGTGAATACCTTTATGTATTGAATAAAAAGCCAGAATACAAAATCTATGCGCCTCAGACTTTCGACGATAATGTGTCGCTGAAATATTCCGCCGACAAGAACTCTACAATGTACTATGGTGAGTCGAATTCTTCAAATTTGATAGTTGATGATACTACAATTGATATACTAAACAGTTTAGGATGGAAATATTCGAAGTCTGACCAGACCGTACAGATAAAATGTGACGATATCGACGATACTGGTATCACATCTGCATATAGACAACATATTTTTTATATAAAGACTAATTCCGGTGCTCCATCTTCCTATTGCTGGACCGTTTCGTTCCCTCTCAAAGATGGAGGATATGAGACTGTAAATTCTAATAGCGAAAGGCTTGTAATCCCAGCAGTGACTGATGAAGATAAATATGTACACACTTTAGACGGAGATATCAGAGTTATAATATCCTTTTCCGGCATGTTGTTTGGCAAGGCAGTCAACTGTAACTATAGCTTGACATTAGAGCTAAAGCCCCATATTATATCGGCAGCAATTTCTTCTCGTACTCCTTCCAGAACCGATAATACGTACAATGATTATACTATAGATGTACGTTATGAAGGAAGCGGCAGCTTGGATGCTTATGCAGAAGAGGAATTTAGTTCTATGACAAAGACTGCTTCCTCAAATGTACCTTATTTTACGAAAGTGAAATTTTATGATATAGATACCTATGGAAATGCTTTGTTTACAATTAGGGTTGAGAATAAATATGGTTATGATGAGTATACAATAGAGCAACCGGCAATAAACTATATAGCTATGAAACCTTCAACGCCAGAATTGGTGGATGTAAAGTTTATATATGACCATTTTAATTATGATCTTCTTAGATTTGATGATGATGCAAGGTTTGAAGTTACGCTTCGTAGTGAAGGTCAAGATGATTTCATAATAAAGAATGTTCCTGATTATGACGTGTTCGGTTATGATGCCAGTATTGTGCTTTATTATGCTGATGATGTAAAAAATATTGGAGATAATCTTTATAAGTTATCTGCAATGTTTGACTTTGATACTGATATATATTTTTATGGCAAGAACAAATATGGTATGTCGCAACACAGTGACTCTATTCATGCAAATGATTATATCACAGACCCTGATATTTTAAATGCTCTAAATCAAGCTTCTGCACTAAAAAATATTACAAAAGATGGAAATTGTGATATTTCGCTCTGTGGTAAAGTCTTGTCATTTGTGCCGGAAGTGGCACAAGTATCGGTAAGAGACCTTGCTGGTCGCATCATATTTGAGCAAAAAGGAAATGGGAATATTGACTTTGCAAAAAGAAAGAACGGTTTATACATAATTACGGTAAAGACAAAGAGTAACAAACTTATAACAAAGAAATTTAAAATATGAATAAGAGAGCAATATTTACAATACTTGCCGCCACGGCTTTCTTATCAATGTGGGGACAAGAAAATACTATAGATACAGAGGCTTATGTGTCGGATGAGACTATAAACAGATGCATAAAGTTGCCTTTTGTGAGAAATGTGTATGGAGGAACCAAGATTATAGTAAACTACAAGGGCAATTGGACAAACGAGATGATTGGCGCATTTGAATATGCGTGCAGAATCTGGGAAGAAGCATTGCCTACAACATTTCCGATAAGAATTGAAGCTGTGCTTGACAATACGAAAACAACAACACAATTGTCTAAGATTTCATTTAATGTTCGTTCGCATACAGATGATGTGATGTCATATCCTGCATTTACAAATGTCTCAACTTGAACTCAGATGAAAGGCTGTACTTTTGCTGAGATGGCAGGATATTATGATACGGGAATATATGATAACGTGTTGTTGCTGTCAATGTTCGAAAAGGCAGACTTTAAAATTACATATTACGACAAAGGTAATAAGTTGAAAGACAATTGTTCTTTCTCGTTGACTGAAGATGTTGACTCGGACAAGTATGACTTTGTTTCAATTGTTCTTAGGGATATTGCTAAGGCTTTCGGTATAGAATGGAATTGTAAAAACGTAGTGAATGAACAGTTCAGAATTAATACTGATAACATTATTCCATATGAGAAACTTATTCTTGACGCTCTTGGATACAACGGCGATGCGCATCAGGCGTACTTGAACGCATTGAAAGGTAATGTGACAATAACAGATGAACTGATGCAAAATCCATCGTGGATAGTTTATTCTCCACAGGTCTGGGATAAGGAACGTTCATTGAATTATTTCATTCCAAATGAGAATCAGAAAATAACGCAATTATTAAGTTGTGATTTTGGGCGAGGAACTGTGATAAGAGATGTTGCTTCATATGATACATATTGGTTCTTTAGGAATATTCTTAGATGGAAAGGTGATATTGCTATCGGATTATCAAGTTCTGCTGATGAAAACAGTGTTTCGACAACTGATTGTATTCCTTATAATGGCACAATTCAACTTGCAAGTATTGGGGATGTTTCAAAGTCGGGAAAACATGTTCAAGAATCTTCGATTTCTGCTCAAATGTCTGAAAATGTTATGAACAATGATAACTCAGAATTGTTGTCTTCGTTGTATAAATATCATCCTAATCTCCATTCTGACGGAGAAACTGGACATCAAGGGTGGAGTGTTTCCGTCTTGAAAAATGATGGGAGTTGGGATATCTTATATGATGTTGATTATTATTTTAAAGGAATCAATGTAAGTCCAAGTGAATTGAAATTTCATTTCCCGGCAGAATACTATGCACGCTCGTGTGATGGTTATCTGCGATGTCGTATAACTAAGGCTGAACCTTATAAATATGGTTTAAAAACTGCAACATATTACTATATGATGGATTATCTTCCTCCAAAAGTATATATGAAAAAATCTGCAGTTATGCCTTGTGAAAATGAGGATGATTATTATAGAGATGTAAAAATAGGCCTTAATAATATTGAGGGCGTAGAGAAAGTTGTTGTTTCCCAACTTGATGAGGGAGAGGAACTACCGACCGTTTATGAGGTTACTGATTTTAAGAACGGTTTTTTTATTGCTAATGTTGACAAGGATTGTTCTTCGAAATTTACAATAACTGCATATAATAAAAATGGTACTACAAAAAGTGACGTTTATGAATTGACTGCTCTTTCAAATTTAAAGCCTGACTGGAGTTTAATAGTTAATCGCGATGAGCTTATTTTATCGGATAAAAATCATTTGCTTGATAAAGTATCAGATGCACTTTGCGATGTTAGAATGACAAAGGTTCAGTCTCGTTCATCATCGGGAACTAATAAGGCCGTTAAGCTGACATTAGATGACGATAGAATCGATACATCATCGTATGGCAATGGCATTTATGAATTAAAGATTAAAGATAAATTTAACAGATTGTATTCTTGGAAGTTTGTTGTTGATAAATAACTTCTGGCAATACATGTATGTATATTGTTTTATATAAAAGCGAAAATCATAAAATTATGAAGAAAATTATCAGTTCTCTTTTCCTGATGGCTATGATAATGACATCAGCTAACGCTCAGAATATTAAAACTGTTGCTGCTGATTTTGGGGATGACTTTGCCGCGAAATTGGGTGACAACAGATATGATATCGATTCTCTTGTGATAACAGGGAATCTGGATCACATGGCATTTCCCGTAATCGTTGACTGTGTAAGAAACGGCAAGCTAACGGGTATTGACATGAGTAAATGCACTGTTGAGGATGACTCCATTCCCGACAACGGACTTATGATATCTCAGCATGCGCATCTTGTTGACAATCATTGCATAAAAGGTCTGACTCTTCCGCAAAACCTGCGTGCCGTAGGAAACCATGCTCTTGGACATTTGCATGTGAATGTACTTAACTTGCCTTCAACGCTCCGCATAATAGATAATAAGGCTTTCGACTTCTGTCAGCATGTTAGCGGCACTTTAAATATTCCCGAGGGGGTGGAAACATTAGAAAGAGAGGCTTTTTATGATTGGTACAGTATAGAGAGCGTTACGTTCCCGAAGTCTTTGAGGAAAATCGGCTACATGACATTCAGTGGTCTGACATCTGTTAAGGAACTTAATCTGAACGACGGACTGGAGGAAATTGGCGAGGCTGCTTTTGAACGCGGATTGTATGATGTCAAGGAAATTCGTATTCCGGAGAGTGTAACCTCTATCGGCAAGAGTGCATTCTATGGTGAGAAATACCTTGATCTTGTCGTCCTTCCGTATAATCTGACTACACTTGAAGAAAGAGTGTTCGGCGATTGCAGTATAAAAGAAATCGTTTGGCCGCATAATTTGGAAATAATGGAGTCACATTGTATAGATGACTATACTGGCAGTAGCCTATTCTTGCCAGAAGGCTTGAAAGAAATAAAGGACAATGTCTTGCAGTATGTTGACAAGGCAACTACAATATCTTTACCCTCGTCTCTTGAAAGCATCGGGGCAATGTCTTGGGCAGAACTTCCAGTCTGAAGGCTCTTTATGCCAAGAATCCTATTCCGCCAGTACTTCCGGTAAATGTCGGGCAAGATGAAAAATTATGGTTCAATAATCTTCCTGTAGATGCAGTCCTTTATGTTCCGGTGGGCAGTGCCGCTGCATATAGAGACTGTGTCGCCTTCAGCAAGTTTAGAAATATTGTTGAGACTACTGATTTCCCGACATCTATTGATGACGTAAAGACGACAGTAGTAGGCAAAACTGACACTGTTTATTCTCTTGATGGCAGATTGGCAGGAAAGAACTTTAAAACTTTGGAAAAGGGAATATATATTGTAAAAGGAAGAAAAATCACAAGATAAAATATTTATGTATATGTGAGCCTATCTATGTGGCGTAATTTCCTTGCTAAACCGCAACAAATAAAATGTTCAATGACATTGAACCATTATTCGCCGTCATTGAACCATTATTCACCGACATTGAACCATTGTTCAGTGTCGGTAAATATTTTATTTTGCAACATGTAATTTTTGCCATTTGTATGTTCAAGAGAATATATTGTCGAATAAAGGCATGTTTTCGTGTCATAATGAAGAAATATGGGATAAAATTCGTAACTTCGCACGCAATTCTATTGACAATGTATACTAACAGATTCTAAAGCAATATTTATGGAGACAGAACACAAATCATATTTCTCGTTCGAGGTACTGCCGCCACTGCGCGGCAAGGGAATCGACAGCATCTACCGGACAATAGACCGGCTGATGCAGTTTAACCCGGAATACATAAACATCACAACACACAGATACGAAACAATTTACAGTGAGCTGGAAAACGGAATGTACGAAAAACTCAGCGTACTTAACCGCCCGGGCACCGTAGCCATATCGGCAGCCATAAAAGAGCGATACGGCGTGCGTACCGTTCCGCATATCATCTGCAGTGGCTTCACGGCAGCAGAGATAGAAAGCGAACTGATAGACCTCTCTTATCTTGGAATAACAGACCTCCTGTTGCTCCGTGGCGACCGCCCGAGGGGAGAGAACAAATATATCACAATCCCCGGCGGACATACACATGCAATAGAGCTATGCGAACAGGTGAACCGTTTCAACAGTGGGCAGCTGCTTGCCGGAGCACACTCCGAGGGACCCGTTACGCCCTTTTCGTATGGAGTAGCCGGATATCCCGAGAAACACGACGAGGCGATGAATTACGATATAGACATTGACTATCTCAAACAGAAGGTAAAAGCCGGAGCATCGTATATCGTAACGCAAATGTTTTTCGACAACAAGAAATATTTTGCTTTCGTCAAGAGACTTCGCGACGAGGGCATCAATGTGCCCGTAGTCCCGGGACTAAAGCCACTTACAACGCTCGGACATCTAACCATGCTCCCCAAAACCTTCCATATCGATTTCCCGAAACGTCTCTCGGCAGAGCTTATGAAGTGTAAGAACAACGACGATGTGAAGCAAGTGGGAGTAGAGTGGGCGATAAAGCAATGCCGCGAACTGCGTGAGGCAGGAGTGCCCGGCATACATTTCTATACAATGAATGCTTCGCAGAGTGTGGAGAAGATAATGAACGGACTGCATCAGTAAAAAGCAATATTTATGGAGAGAACTTCCTTTTATGACAGGTTTGTTGGCGACAGCAACAGAGTGTGGGTGCTCGATGGAGCCATGGGTACCATGATTCAGCGACATGAACTCAGCGAAGAAGATTTCCGCGGCACAATGTTTGCCGACTGGCAAGTAAAGCTGAAGGGCGACAACGACCTGATTTCATTGACCCGTCCAGAGGTAATCCGCCATATTCACCGCGAATACCTCGAGGCTGGAGCAGATATCATAGAGACAAATACCTTTAACGCGCAGCGCATATCGCAGGCAGACTATCATACCGAAGGTTTTATTAAGCAGATAAACGAGGCGGCCGTGAAGATTGCCCGTGAGGAGGCAGACCGCATGACGGCTCTGACACCCGACAAGCCAAGATACGTGGCTGCGTCGATAGGACCGACAAACCGCACACTATCCATGTCGCCCGATGTGGAGAATCCAGCCTATAGGGCAATATCGTTTGATGAACTCCGCGATGCCTATATAGAACAAATGCTGCCCCTAAGCCAGGGCGGAGCCGACGTTTGGCTCATAGAGACAGTCTTCGACACGCTAAACGCCAAGGCTGCAATAGCAGCAGCCAGTCGGGTGAACAGTATGACGGGACGGAGAATGCCCGTAATGCTCAGTGTTACCATTGCCGATGCCAGCGGCAGAACACTTTCCGGACAGACGCTTGATGCCTTCCTCGTTTCCGTAGGTCATTGTGGGGATATATTAAGCGTGGGCTTGAACTGCTCGTTCGGAGCCGAAGACATGCGTCCGTACCTTCATGCTTTGTCAGAAATTTCACCTTATTATATAAGTGCATATCCAAATGCCGGTTTCCCCGATGAGGAAGGCCACTATAGCGAGACGCCACAGATGATGGCAGAGGCGATAAACCGGTTTGTCGACGATGGTAGCGTGAATATCGTAGGCGGATGCTGCGGCTCCACGCCCGAGCATATCCGTGCCATTGCCGATGCCGTAAAGGGAAGGGAGGCTCGGAAAATCCCAAAGCAGAAACGGCAAAACATTCCGTGGCTTGCCGGACTGGAAGCTATGACGCCGATGGGTGGCGTGTTCATGAATGTCGGAGAGCGCTGCAATGTTGCAGGAAGCCGTAAGTTCCTCCGCCTGATAAAGGAAAAGCAATACGACGAGGCACTCGGCATAGCCCGCAAGCAAGTGCGCGACGGTGCGATGTTGCTCGATATAAATATGGACGACGGATTGCTTGATACCGCAGAGGAAATGACAAACTTCCTCAATCTTATGGCGTCAGACCCCGAGGTGGCACGCATCCCGTGGATGATAGACTCGTCGCGCTTTGGTGTCGTCGAGGAAGCCTTGAAGTGCGTACAGGGAAAATGTGTTGTAAACTCCATATCGCTGAAAGAAGGGGAGGAGATATTCCTGCAGCATGCCCGGACGATACGCCAGTATGGAGCGGCAATGGTAGTTATGGCATTCGACGAGGACGGACAGGCTACAACATACGAGCGCAAGATTAGCGTATGCGAAAGAGCTTACCGCTTGCTCACCGAAAAAGCCGGTGTATCGCCGTGCGACATAATCTTCGACCCCAATGTGCTCACCGTTGCAACGGGAATGAAAGAGCACGACAGATACGCCCTCGATTTTATAAAAGCTACGGCATGGATAAGACAGAACTTGCCGGGAGCACATGTCAGTGGCGGAGTAAGCAACCTCTCGTTTGCATTCCGCGGCAACAACTATTTGCGTGAGGCGATGCATGCCGTATTCCTCTTCCATGCCATGAAGGCAGGAATGGATATGGCAATTGTAAATCCGGCAACAAAAGTGATGTATCAGGATATTCCGGCTGATATATTAGAGGCAGTAGAAGACGTGGTGCTTTGTCGGCGCGATGATGCGGCAGAGCAGCTTACGGCTGTCGCACAGCGGTTGTTTGAAGAGAAGGAAAGAAAAAGCAGTGCCGTTGATACAGAAGTAGAGAATATAGCCGACCGCTCGGCAATCCCGATAGACGAACGCCTTGTAAAAGCTTTGCGAACAGGCGATGACGAGTTCCTCGAAACCGATTTGCAGGATGCACTTGCGGAATATGGTGATGCAGGGAAGATAATCGAAGGTCCGCTGATGAAGGGCATGCAGCTTGTAGGCGACCAGTTCGGCGAGGGTAAGATGTTCCTGCCGCAAGTAGTGAAGTCGGCACGCACGATGAAACGGGCGGTTGCCGTTCTTCAGCCTTATCTGGAGAAAAGCAAGGCGGAAGCCTCACACAGTAACGGGCGCTATCTCGTGGCTACGGTAAAGGGAGACGTGCATGATATAGGAAAAAATATCGTAGCCGTTGTATTGAGGTGTAACAACTTCGATGTAGTAGACCTTGGCGTTATGGTGCCGGCAGAAAAGATAGTGCAGACGCTGAAAGAGGAGCATTTTGACTTCGTAGCACTCAGCGGACTGATTACTCCGTCGCTCGACGAGATGTGTAATATCGCAAAGGCTATGGCTGATGCCGGTATCGACATCCCGCTGTTTATCGGCGGGGCTACAACGAGCGATTTGCATACGGCTCTGAAAATAGCTCCACTTTATCGTGGACCGGTGTTCCATATGAAAGATGCCGCCCAGAATCCTGTCGTGGCACAGCAGTTGTTGGGCAGAGACCGCGATAAGGTGATTGCCGAGAATACGAAGCGTCAGCAGGAGCTTGTTCGCCAGCATGAGGCAAAAAAGAAAATGGACGGCATAATGCAGCTTGCCGATGGAAAGGAAAACCGCGATGCTGCCGACGGCTCGTCAGAGAGCATAAAACGAGAGCGATTTGCCGTAGACTGGGACAAGGAGATTTTGCCACGACCTACTTATATCGGTTACCGAACGGTAAACAATATTCCGATACACGAAGTCAGGAAATATATCAACTGGATATATTTTTATAATCTGTGGCGTGTCCGGAAAGAAGAAACAGAGGCAGAGGCTGTGCGCCGTGATGCCGAAGCTATGCTTGACGATATTGAGAGACAGCATTATATGCAGGCACAGGTAGGCTTTTATCCAGCGTATGCTACAGACCACAGTATTGTGCTTCCGGGAGCAGTGGCAGGAAATGACCTCGAATTGCCCACGCCCCGTCAGCGACATCCGTCGGCTAAGGGCGAGCCTCGACTTTCGCTGTGTGATTTTGTAGCACCTCATGGCTATAGCGATTTCGTAGGAGTCTTTGCCGTTACCGTATCGCCGTCTTTTGTTGAAGAACTGGAGAAGGTAAAGAGCGGTACCGATTCATACCGCAGTTTGTTGATGCAGAGTGTTGGCGACCGACTTGCCGAGGCTACGAGCGAATGGCTTCATCTTGAGGTTCGCAAAAAGCTGTGGGGCTACTCCCCTGATGAGGACCTCTCGCTTAAAGAACTCTCGAGGGCGGCATATCAGGGAATACGTCCGGCAGTGGGCTATCCTTCGTTGCCTGATCAGCGACTTATATTCCCGTTGAGCAAGTTGCTTGACTTCAAGGCACTCGGTATTCAGCTTACTGAAAATGGCGCTATGTATCCGCAGAGCTCCACTTGCGGTCTGTATCTGAGCAGTCGTCATGCCAGGTATTTTGCTGTTAGCAAGACCGACAGGTGATATAGAAATCAATTTTCGGATTTATAATCTTCCCCTCCCCCGCCTCCCCCTCCGGGGGCGGAGCGATTACCTTTTTGCCTTTGCCGCTTTACACTTGACGTTTAGTCTTGCCTTTTATAACAGATTTAGTTTTGTTGCTGTCGGTCTCAAGTTATGGGGCAACCGCTTCTCCCCTGGAAGGGGAGACGGGAGAGGGGAAGAATGTAAATCAGTAAGTTCTGTATATAATCTTGTATTGTATAATATCCTATTCCATCCCCACACCACGCAATACACTGTCGGCAGCTCCAGATTTCGTCTTCACGTATTCTCCGGCGGCATCTGCAGATGCCTTGAGATATTCAGCATCACTGTCGAAACGGTTCATGAGCGACTCGAAGTCGCTATAGTTGTTGATTTCCATTCCTCCTTTGGCGGCAAGCAGTTCCTGAGCCTCCTGGAACCGTTTGTTGTTAGGTCCGAAGATAACAGGAACATTCCATACTGCAGCCTCAAGAACATTGTGTATGCCAACTCCGAACCCTCCGCCTACATAAGTAACCTTAGCACAAGAATAGATGCTTGACAGGAGTCCGAAGCAGTCAATAATAAGACAATCGGCATTTGCCGCTTCCTCAGGCGAAGTCTGAGTATATCTAACAGTCGTTCGTTTCAGTTTTGAAAGAATCTGCTGCAGATGGTCTTCTCCGATAACATGAGGAGCAATGACAATTTTCCAGTCCTTGTGCTCATTAAAGTATCGTATAAAGATATCCTCGTCTGGCGGCCAGCTACTGCCGGCAACAAACACCTTATATCCTTTGGCAAAGGCATCAACGATAGGCATGTCGGCAGCCTTCTCCCTTGCAGCCTCTTTAATTTCGAGAACCCTGTCGAAACGTGTATCGCCCGTAACTTCCACGTTGTTAAGTCCGAGAGTCGCCAGCAGTTCCCGGCTCTTCTCATTCTGTACGAAGAACTTAGTGATACAGTTGAGCACTCGTCGATAGCTATGACCGTACCAACGGAAGAAAACCTGTTGCGGACGGAATATACTGCTCACGCTATATACGGGAATATTGTGTTTTTTCATGTAAGTCATATAGTTCCACCAGAACTCATACTTGATGAAAAACGCCATACTCGGGTGCACGATGCTGAAGAACCGCCTAACGTTAAGTGGAGTGTCGAGCGGCAAATAGCATACGATGTCAGCCCCTTCGTAGTTTTTTCTCACTTCATATCCCGATGGAGAGAAGAAAGTAAGCAAAATTTTGTATTCGGGATGGCTTTTGCGCAGCCGCTCCATAATCGGGCGTCCTTGTTCAAACTCGCCAAGCGAAGCGGCATGAAACCACAGATATTTTTCGTTTGGGTCAACCTTCTGTCTCAGCACGTCGAAAGCGTTGCGTTCTCCACGCCACATCTTTCTAATCTTTCCGTCCCATCGGCTTGCTATGGCAACGCCAAGAAGGTATATATATATTATAATATTGTACACGACCTTCCTTATTGGTTATTAATTCTGTTATTGATATAAGCAAACATGTCTATTCTTATATAATAAAGAGACAATAGAGCAAGTCCCTTGCCATCCATTGTCAGGCGGGAATGGCAAGAAACTTTATACAACGGTATTATTTAAGCACCTCAATCGCCTTCTTCAGTCTCTTCAGAGTCTCCTCTTTTCCGAGGAAAGCCGTGATGTCAAACATTCCCGGTCCTTTACCTATTCCGACAAGAGCCAGGCGGAAAGCATTCATCACGTCTCCCAGCTTGTAGCCTTTGCTTTCAACCCATGCCATCACTACTTTCTCCTGATTCTCAATAGAGAAGTCGTCGATGCCCTCGATAACCTCGGCAAGCTCAGTCATCACCTGTGCCGAGTTCTCTTTCCAGCGTTTGCGCACGGTCTTCTCGTCGTATTCCGTTGGAGCGATGAAGAAGAAAGAACACAGTGGCCACAGCTCCTTAACAAAGTCCACGCGGTCTTTCATCATAGACACGACTTTAGTAATACGTTCCATCGATTCATCCACACCGTTGTTGGCAACGATAGGTGCGAACAGTTGTGCAATTTCGTCGTCGCTCTTGCGCAGGATGTATTCGTGGTTGAACCAGATACCCTTCTTGAAGTCGAAGCGTGCTCCAGCCTTGCTACACTTAGAGATGTCAAAAGCCTTGACAAGCTCGTCGAGCGAGAACAGTTCCTGTTCCGTTCCCGGGTTCCATCCCAACAGAGCGAGGAAGTTGATAACAGCCTCAGGGAAATATCCGCTTTCACGGAATCCGGTGCTAACGTCGCCAGTTTTAGGGTCGTGCCATTCCAGTGGAAAAACCGGGAATCCGAGTCTGTCGCCGTCGCGTTTGCTCAGTTTTCCCTTTCCGTCCGGTTTCAGCAGCAGCGGCAGGTGAGCAAAGCGTGGCATGGTGTCCTCCCATCCGAAGGCACGGTAGAGAAGAACATGAAGCGGAGCGCTTGGCAGCCACTCCTCGCCACGGATAACGTGAGTAATCTCCATCAGATGGTCGTCAACGATATTAGCCAGATGGTAAGTAGGCAGTTCATCGGCACTCTTGTAAAGCACCTTGTCGTCGAGGATATCACTCTTGATTCTCACGTCGCCGCGAATCATGTCGTTTACATGAATGTCCTCGCCCGGCTGGATGAGGAAGCGCACAACATACTGCTTTCCGTCGGCAATGAGAGCTTCAACTTCTTCCTTCGGCATGGAGAGGGAGTTGCGCATCTGCATGCGGGTGTGGGCATCATACTGGAAATTCTTTATTTCCTGTCTTTTTGCTTCCAGCTCCTCCGGTGTGTCGAATGCTATATATGCCTTGCCGGCATCAAGCAGCTGCTTTACATATTTCTTGTATATGTCGCGACGTTCGCTCTGGCGGTAAGGTCCGTATTCTCCGCCGAAGCTCACTCCCTCGTCGAATTTTATTCCGAGCCATTTGAATGACTCAATGATATACTCTTCGGCTCCCGGCACAAAACGGTTGGAGTCAGTATCCTCGATGCGGAATACAAGGTCGCCGCCGTGTTGCTTGGCAAACAGATAGTTATACAATGCCGTACGCACACCGCCGATGTGCAAGGCTCCTGTAGGACTTGGTGCGAAACGCACTCTTACTTTTCTTTCTGACATTTCTCTATCAATAGATAAATAATTGTTTTAAATCCTGTTTATTGATGCATTTTATACCATGATAAATGCTTAGATGTGCAAAAATACAACTTTTTTATCAATTGTTGTATTATTTTTTGTATTTTCGCAGTTGAAAACCTATTTATATAATTTATAGGACAAAATTTGGATGTAAAAGCTTTAACTCTCATTACAATAACATTATGAATAAGTTCAGCTTGTCAGAAAACCATCATTGGCGGAAAATATGCAGCAGAATTGCCCTTGTCGTCATTTCTGTAACGATTATAGTATGCTTCATTCCGCGCAACAGCGGACCGCAATTCCGCTATGATGTAGGAAAACCATGGATGTACGGGTCGTTGATAGCCAAGTTCGACTTTCCTATCTATAAGACCGACGAGGCTATCAAGGAAGAGCGCGACAGTCTGTTGCGCAGTTTTGAACCTTATTATAATTTCAGTTCCGATACGGAAAGCCGGATGATGACAAAGTTCTTTGAGGATTTCAAAGACGGCATTCCGGGGATGCCTAAGACTTTCACTTCGGTCGTGGCCGACAAGCTTCACCAACTGTATCAGACGGGAATAATGGGCACTCCTGAATATTCTGCCATGTCGAAAGACACCTCGTCAGTAGTAAGACTTGTTGACGGCAAGCTTGCCACAAGCGTGAAAGTTTCGAGTCTACTGTCTACCATGGGAGCTTACGAACAGCTTTTCCACGATGAGACCCTCGCTCCGCACAGAGCCTTGCTGCAGCGCTGCAACCTGAACGAGTATATCGAGCCAAATGTGGTATACGACAGGGAGAGGAGTGAAACGGAGCGCAATGATTTGCTGGGACAGATACCTTTGGCAAGCGGTATGGTACTTTCCGGACAGAAGATTGTAGACCGTGGCGAGATTGTCGACGACTATACCTTCCGCGTGCTCAGCTCCTTCGAGAAGGAGACGCAGCGGCGCAGTGCATCGACGAGAGCTATTCCTTCAACCATAGCCGGTCAGGTGATTTTCGTGTCGCTTTTCATCGTGCTCTTCACCATGTATCTCGGACTCTTCCGCAAGGATTATTTCAGCAAACCGCGCAGTATCGCCATGCTCTATACCATGATAACGATATTCCCGATACTCGTGTCGCTGATGATAGAGCATAATATCTTCAGCGTTTACGTATTGCCGTTTGCGATAGCCCCTATATTCATACGTGTCTTTATGGATTCCCGTACGGCATTCCTCGCCCATGTAGTGATGGTGATGCTGTGTGCGGCGGCTGTGAAATATCAGTATGAGTTCATCATCGTGCAGCTCGTCGCGGGTCTGGTTGCCATATATTCACTGCGCGAACTGTCGCAGCGTGCGCAGCTGTTCCGCACGGCAGTCCTTGTCACCTTTGCATGTTGTTTAGTGTATTTCGCCATGCAGCTGATGACCGACAACACCTTTTCTACCGTAGACAACAGCATGTACAAGTATTTTGTCATCAACGGCATCCTGCTCCTCTTTGCCTATCCGCTGATGCTGATAATAGAGAAGACCTTTGGCTTTATCTCGAACGTAACGCTTATCGAACTCTCTAATACGAGCAAGGATTTGCTACGCCGCCTCAGTGAGGTAGCGCCCGGAACGTTCCAGCATTCTATTATGGTGAGCAATCTTGCCTCGGCCATTGCCGAGAAAATCGGTGCGAAGGCGCAGCTCGTGAGGACGGGAGCCCTTTATCATGATATAGGAAAAATGCAGGACCCGGCATTCTTTACCGAAAACCAGAACGGCAATAACCCTCTCGAGAAGATGAACCGCGTTGATGCCGCGCGCATCGTTATCAGTCATGTGCCTGAGGGACTGAAACTGGCTGAGAAATACAACCTGCCGAGTGTGATAAAGGATTTTATCAGTACTCATCACGGAACGGGACTTACCAAATATTTTTATATATCATATAAGAACGAGCATCCCGATGAACCTGTCGACGAGTCGTTGTTCCGCTACCCTGGACAGAATCCCTTTACCCGCGAACAGGCAATCTTGATGATGGCAGATTCTGTTGAGGCTGCAGCGCGCTCACTGCCGGAATATACGGAGACGAGCATCAGTAATTTGGTCAACAAGATTATCAATGGGCAGATGGCAGACGGCTTTTATGAATATTGTCCTATCACTTTCCGTGATGTGGCTGTTGCCAAGCAGGTACTGATAGACAGGCTGAAGTCGATTTACCATACGAGGGTTAGTTATCCCGAACTGAAGCCACAGGCTTAATCTCTCAGTCCTCAGCCTTTCCCAGTTCTCCCAGCTCTCCCAGTCCTCCCATCTCTCCCACCAGAAAAAACAAAAAGGTTTGTGCTTTTTATTGCACAAACCTTTTATTTTGCGCAATAATACCATATTTTGTGGTTAAGCAATGTTAAACAATAAGGCTATTTATCGGAAATACAGAACAAATAAGATACCTTTGCAGCCAATTTGTATTAAAAAGTATTTTGGATAAGATGATTAAATTAAAAAATGTTTGCTTGTCGGCTGTGCTGGCAACAACAGCAATGACCGCAAATGCAGGCGGTCTGCTCACTAACACCAACCAGAACATCGCTTTCAACCGAATGATGAGCCGTGAGGCTTCTATCGGCATCGACGGTGTTTACTACAATCCTGCCGGAGTGGCTTTCATGAAAGATGGTCATCATTTGAGCATCAACTTTCAGTCGGCATGGCAGACTCGTACGATAGAGAATTCATACCCGCTCTTTCTTTATAATGCTAACAACCCATCAGCTAACAGAAAATTCAAGGGAGAGGCATTCGCTCCGGTAATCCCTTCATTTCAGTATGCTTACAATAAGAACCGCTGGTCGTTTCAGGGTAACTTCGCTCTTGCCGGCGGAGGCGGAAAGTGTAAGTTCGACGACGGACTCGGTTCGTTTGAGGAGGTAGTGGCAAACATCGGTTTGCTCGGCAATACGCTTGCTCCGTATCTCCAGAGACTGCTCCCTACTAATCCGGATATCGTGAACCCTAATGCTGCCGATCCCGTGTATCAGCAGATTGGCGGTTATGGCTATACCTACGACAGCTACATGCGCGGTCGACAGTATTACTACGGCTTGTCTCTCGGTGCAGCCTATCGCATCAGCGACAACTTATCGGTATATGCCGGAGTGCGCGGCATCTATGCCACCTGCAACTACTACGGATACGTTAAGAATATCTCGTTCGTCGGCAAAGGCGGAGCCAAACTTCCACTCTCGTCAATCGTAGACCCTAACGACCCGCAGAGTTCCGACATCGAGCTGAATACCGACCAGACGGGTTATGGCTTTACCCCGATACTCGGCATAGACTACAAAACCGGACGCTGGAACTTCTCTGCAAAGTATGAGTTCAAGACCCACATGTGCCTGAAGAACCAGGGCACGGTAATCACTCCCGTTAGCAAGTTGAACAATATCGGTGCAAACCTCATGGCAGCCGGTGTTCCGGCACAGGTGCTGCAGCAGGTTGCCCCGGCTATCAATGCAGCCAAGGAGAATATCAACGAACTTATCGCCGAGTATGACCAGGATCAGAACGGCAAGGATCCGGGCGACATTCCGGCTCTCTTGACTCTCGGCGTGGGCTACAGTCCTATCGATGCTCTCCGCATCAACGTAGGTTTCCACTGGTTCGACGACAAGGAGGCAACATCGGGTTATCGCTACGACACATATAAGAAAGACGAGAGCGGAAAGGAAGTTGTCGTACAGAAGCGTGTTGACCGCCACAAGAAGCTAAAGCGCGGAACGCTTGAATACAATGCCGGTATCGAGGGCGACGTGAACAAGATACTTACCTTGAGTGCTGGATGGCAGAGCACCAACTACGGACTCTCTGATGCGTCGATGGACGACAAGTCGTTTGTCGTTAGCTCCAACTCTGTAGGTTGCGGTGCCAAGGTCAATATCTCAAATAAGATGTCTCTCAATGTGGCATACTTCCATACCTTCTACAAGCACAAGAAGACTTCTGGAGCTAATGCCACGACAGCTCTGGTATATACTGCCGACTACACTCGTAACAATGATGTCGTTGGTATCGGACTTGACATTGACTTCTAAGTTTTTATAAGGACTACTCTTAAAAAACACACATATTTGAATTATCGTTCCCCGGCTTTCTCGTGAAGAGAAGGTCGGGGATTTATTTTTAAAAGTTAAATCCCTTTGATTATTGTTCCTTATCTTAGGTCCTTCCGGAATTTTAAGTGATAGTATATATTAAGTAGCTATTCACAATTAGTTTATAGAAACAACAAAACATTTATATTTAAAACAACCGTAACAACATAAACAACCCAAACAACTTTCATGTTTGTCACGCACGCTGCGTGTTGTACTTGTTGTATAAGTTGT
>ERZ808242.556-NODE-556-length-26571-cov-4.775758_pt1 | contig 26571 bp, 30 predicted proteins | sample MGYA00521244_ERZ808242 | MGnify/ENA primary metagenome ERZ808242 (study PRJEB31516, sample SAMN03275573) | gut metagenome | biome: mammalia-associated habitat; material: feces | host: Papio cynocephalus | place: Kenya | collected 2012-07-27 ... | reverse complement strand
CCCACGACCTCTAGCGTGACAGGCTAGCGTTCTAACCAGCTGAACTACCAGGCCAAAAATGGTGGGAACAATAGGGCTCGAACCTATGACCCTCTGCTTGTAAGGCAGATGCTCTCCCAGCTGAGCTATGCTCCCACATCTACGCTGATTTGCTGAATAAACTCATCGGCGACGAACATTATCTTACCATAAACAAGAAGTTTTGTCAAGCGTTTTTTTATATTTTTTTGCAATTTATTATATTTTATTATTTTTTGATTGAATTTATGATTTTTTCGAGTTCTTCGGGCGAAAAAGAATAGGTTTTATTGCAGAATTGGCACTGAGTTTCAATATCTTTTTTATCCTCTGCAAATTCGGAAAGCTGGGCTTTTCCGAGGCTTTTGAGCGCTCTTTTAAATCTTTCCCTTGAACAGCCGCATTTATAAACGGGATTGCTTGTATCAAGAATTTCGACTTCGAATCCGTCAAGCGCTATTTTTACTATTTCTTCAATTGAAATACCGCTGTTTAAAAGCTCGCTTATCGGCTTCATTTTTCTTATATTTTCTTCAAGCTTGGATATTATTTTTTCGTCCCCGTTTGCGGCAGGGAGGAGCTGAATTATATAGCCGCCGCTTTTTTTGACGGTCAAGTCGGGATTAACAAGTACCCCTAAGGCGCAGACCGTAGGAACCTGCTCGCTTAAAGCATAGTATGCTGCGATATCCTCGGCGATTTCTCCGCTTGTGATGGGTACAAAGCCGTTGTACGGCTCTTTAAGCCCAAGATCCTTTATAACATAAACCGTTCCGTCTTTTCCGACGGCGCCCGAAACATCAAGCTTGCCGTTTTCCTTAAGCGGAATTTCCACTCTCGGATTTACGGCATGCCCTTTAACATTTCCTAAAGAATCGGAAACCGCCACAATCGCACCCGATGGCCCGCCGCCGTCGATTTTCAAAGTAAGACTGTCGCTTTCGTTTTTAAGCATATTTCCCATAAGTGAGGCGGCAGTGAGCGTGCGCCCCAAAGCCGCTGTGATGACAGCGGAGGTTTTATGAATTTTTTCCGCCTCGGCTGTTATATCGGTGCTGTCAATTGCGGCCGCGGTTATAAGTCCGTCAGATGTAATACAGCGGATAAGCTTTCCCATAATATCATTCCGTTCAGATTTTTTTAGTAATATATACCGCTCTCTCGCAGTCGGAGGAGGGTGGCTTAAATGTGAATTCGCCGAAAATCTCCACAACTTTTAAATTTGCATCACTTAAAGCCTTTTCGATTTCGCTTTCTGTGTATGCGCGCTCGGTTATAAAATCAAAGCTTCTTGAATACAATCCGTTTTCTTCTTCTTTGAATATATCAAGGTAAATATTAACGGTTCTTTCATCGTCCGACAGCTCGTTTTGCCAGACACACACGGCTTTTTCCTCTTCCTTGACAATTGTGCTGTTTCCGAGCACTTCTCGGTGCTTAAACAGCGTGTTGACATCAAAGATAAAAAGCCTGTCCTTTTCAAGAAACATTGAAACTTTTTTTAAGGCGGTGCAGAAATCGCCGTAATCCGTAATGTGATTTAAGCTGTCAAGACAGCATATCGCGCCGTCAACAGTGCCGTATAATTCAAGCTCCTGCGCCTTTTGGCAGATATATAAAATATCCTTGCAAGCTTCGCTTGCGGCGATACTCAGCATTTCAGGCGAGGGATCCGCACCTATAACGCTTACTCCGTCTTTTGCAAACCGCCTTGAAAAGCAGCCTGTTCCGCAGGCAAGGTCCAAAAGGAGTGTAGGCATGCGGTCAAACCTTTCAAAAAGCTCCTTTAAATAAGCGTATCTTTTATCGTATTGCGCGTCGGCATTTAAAATTTCGTAAACCTCAGACAGTTCTTCGTACATTTTATTCCTTTACCGTTTCCCCGAAAAAATCATTGTACCAAACAAGGAATGTGAAAACAGTCCATATTTTTCTGCTTAAGTCGGCTTTTCCGCTTTTGTGGGTATCAAGCATTTTTATAAGCTTGTCGGTATTGAAAAATTTCTCGGCGGCACTAGAACTAAACGCCTCTTTTACTCTGTTATAATACTTTTCTTCTTTAAGCCATACTCTGATAGGAACTGGGAAGCCTAGCTTGTCCTTATCGGCGGTGCGCTTAGGCAGAGATTTTTCCGCCGCCTTTCTGAGGGCGAGTTTTGTGGTCTTTGTATTGACCCTGCAGTCGAGCGGAATTGTCTCGGCAAGCTCCAATACCTTTTTATCAAGGAACGGAACGCGCAACTCCAAGGAATTTGCCATGCTTGTTTTATCGGCTTTAAGAAGAATATCGCCCATAAGCCACATATTTATGTCGAGATACTGCATTTTGGTAATATCGTCTTTATCCTTAACCTCGCTGTAAAACTTGTCACAGAGGATTTTCGGCTCGGGAGCGGATTTTGCTTTTTCGTTTTTAAGGATTTTATCGCGCTCTTTTTTGGTGAAAATATAAGCGTTTCCGATAAATCTTTCCTCTATGGTTTTTCCGCGTCTTATAAGATAATTTATACCGTGTACCTTGGGCAAATGCTCGCAAATTTTGCTTATCGCTCTTCTTATGCAAAAGGGAATTGAATCGTAAGCCGTAAGGGTTAAGGGCTCCTGATAAATGCGGTATCCGCCGAAAAGCTCGTCCGCTCCCTCGCCCGACATAACAACCTTTACATGCTCGCTTGCAAGCTTGCTTACAAAATAAAGCGCTATTGCGGCAGGGTCGGCAAGCGGCTCGTCCATATAATACTGAATATCCGAAAAAGAATCCCAGTATTCATCGGGAGTGATGACCTTAGAAATGTTTTCAACATTTATGGTCTTAGCAAAATCCTTTGCAAAATGAATTTCATTGTATCTGTCTCCGTCGGGGCTTTCAAAGCCTACCGTAAAGGTCTTGTCGACCTGAGCGGCCTGCGCTATATAGCTTGAATCAATTCCGCTTGAAAGAAACGAGCCTACCTCAACATCGGCGATTTTATGCGCCTTTACCGATTCTCTTACCGCCTTATCGGCTTTATCCGCGAAATATTCAAGAACACCGCTTTCGGGTGAAAATTCGGGTCTGAAATAGCGCTCGGAAGAAAATTTTCCGTCCTTATAAGTAAAACAGTGGGCAGGTGGAAGCTTGAAAACATTTTTGAAGAATGTCTCCTCGCTCGGAGAATACTGGAAAGAAAGATAGTTTCCTAAAGCCTCTTCGTTAAGCTCTTTCTTAAAATCGGGGTGGTCTAAAAATGATTTTATTTCCGAGCCGAAAATAAAGCTGTCGCCCATAAATGTGTAATAAAACGGCTTAATTCCGAAGATATCCCTTGCTCCGAAAACGGAATTGTCTTTTTTATTGAAAATAACAAACGCATACATTCCGCGAAGCTTTTTAACAAGCTCCTTGCCCCATTGCTCAAAGCCGTGCAGCAGAACCTCGCTGTCGGAATTGTTCGCAAAGGTGTGTCCGAATTCCAAAAGCTCTTTTCTTAAATCCTTATAATTATAAATCTCGCCGTTAAATACTAAAACGAGCGACTTGTCCTCATTGAACATGGGCTGGTCGCCGTCGGCAAGGTCGATTATCGAAAGACGGCGGAAGCCGAGGGCAATGCTTTCATCGACATATTTTCCGTCGGAATCGGGGCCGCGGTGAACTATTCTGTTCATCATAACATTGAGAACAGTCCCGTCGTCGTTTATTCTGTTTGTAAAGCCTACAAAACCGCACATATCAAAAATCTCCGTTCTGCCTGAGAAAGGCTTTGATTTTAAAATTCTTATAAAATATTATTATACACTAAAAATTAAGTTTTGTCTTTATTTTTTTTAAAAAAAGTGAGCTTATCATTCCGCATACCGCTCCGCAAAGCGCCCCCGAGACAATAAGCAGAGGCAGAAGATGAAGCACCGCCCTGCCTGAGGTTATAACTGCGACCGCCGCCTGCGCGCAGTTATGCAAAACTCCCGAAAGGGAAGAGACCGCAATCAAGCCGAATTTTTTCGATTTTAAAAGCAGTGCCGCCGCCGTCATGGAAACAATCGCGCCCGAAAGCGAAAAAACCAATGACATAACGCCCGAAAATAAAACAGAGCTTAAAATTATCCTTGCAAGGTTAACCGAAACCGCTCCTTTAAAATCGCCGCGGTACATTAAAATTATGCAGACTCCGTTTGCAAGACCGAGCTTTATGCCGAATGCCGTAAACCCGAAAGGCAAAATTGTTTCAAGGAAAGAAAGCGTCATTGAAAGGGCAGTGAGAAGCGAAAGCAGGCAAAGTCTTTTTGCGGTTATTCTATTTCTGCCGTTACCCTGTTCGGAAGACATATTATGCTTTCTCCTTTTTTGCCGATTGCCTTATGGTGAACGCAAATCTGATTTTTGCAGTCGGAATACTGCATTTTAACCTTTGAGTTTTCAATCAAAACGGTGTTTGATTTTAATTCAATCTTTTTGTTTTTGCTTAAGCTTCCCTCGTATACCACCTTATTGTTCTCGGTGATTTTAACTCTTTTTCCGTTTTCGTTTGAAAAGAAAAAAAGAAAGGAAGCTACCGCCGCCGCAAAAATCACGAAAAAAATGATTATATCTTTCTTTTTAAACATTTATTTCACCGATAAATATAATAACACATCTTTACAAAAAAAGAAAGATATTGTATAATTGAAGTTATGAAAAAATTTTCTTTCGGTATTTTAACGGCTTTGGTCCTCGTCTCTTTCTGCGCATGCTCTAAGGACGCGGAAAATAGTGAAACCAGATTTCTGCTTGACACGATGGTCACCCTGTCGGCGCAGTGCTCTGATAAGGTGCTTTCTTCAGCATTTGATGAATGCGAAAGATATGAAAAGCTGTTTAGCGCAACGGTTAAATCAAGCGATGTTTATAAGCTTAACAGCAGTACTGATAATGACGGGCTCGTTAAAATTTCAAAGGATACAAGAGAGATTCTTAAGCGGTCGGTTTATTATTCCGAAAAAACAGGCGGTAAATTCGATATAACGGTTTATCCCGTTTCCTCGCTTTGGAATTTTAAAAATGAAACCGTTCCCGAAAGGGACGAAATCGCTCAGGCTTTAAGACGGGTGGGCTATGACTCAATAGATATTGAGGACGGCGGTGCAAAGCTTAACGGCGCTATGGTCGATCTCGGCGGAATCGCAAAGGGATATATCACTGACAGACTGCTTGATTTTTTTAAAGCAAAAAGCGTTAAAAGCGGTATTATAAATTTAGGCGGAAATGTATTGGTTTTCGGGGATAAGGAATACAGAGTGGGAATAAAAAAGCCTTTTTCCGAAGAAAACGAATGTATAGCATTTCTTAATTTAAAAAACAAAAGCGCGGTGACCTCGGGAATATACGAGCGCTGTTTTTATAAGGACGGTAAGCTTTATCACCATATAATAGACCCCGAAACCGGCTATCCCGCCGAATCAGACCTTGTCTCGGCGACCGTTATATCTGACAGCTCTTTTGACGCGGACGCACTTTCCACCTGCTCGGTTCTTTTAGGCGGGATAAAGGCTAAGGAGCTTATAGAAAGCACAAAAAACACCGAGGCGGTTTTTATAGACAAAAGCGGAAATATATCCTACACCTCGGGGCTTAAAAAAGAAAAAAACGATTTTTACATAAAATAAAGGAGAAATATTATGGGACTTCTTCGTGCCATGTTCGGCAATTACAGCGAAAAGGAAATAAAAAGGATAAGACCTATTCTTGATAAGGTCTTATCTTATGAGGACGAATATAAGGCTCTCTCTGACAGCGAGCTTCGCGCAAAGACTGACGAATTCAAGGAAAGAATAAATAACGGCGAGACCCTTGATCAGCTTTTGCCCGAGGCGTTTGCGGTATGCAGAGAGGCGGCTGACAGAGTGCTTTCGATGCGCCATTTCCCCGTGCAGATTTTGGGCGGAATTATTCTTCATCAGGGAAGAATAAGCGAAATGAAAACCGGTGAGGGCAAAACCTTGGTTGCAACTCTTCCGGCTTATCTTAATGCGCTTTCGGGAAAAGGCGTGCATATTGTAACGGTAAACGATTATCTTGCCAAGCGTGACTCCGAATGGATGGGCAAGCTTTACAGGTTTTTAGGGCTGTCTGTAGGTCTTATTATTCACGGACTCGATCATGAGACAAAAAAAGCCGCTTATGACGCGGATATTACCTATTGCACCAATAATGAGCTCGGATTTGATTACCTAAGAGACAATATGGTTATCTATAAGGAGCAGAAGGTTCAGCGCGGACATAATTTTGCCATTGTCGACGAGGTTGACTCTATACTCATCGACGAGGCGAGAACTCCGCTTATAATTTCGGGACAGGGCGATAAATCGAGCGACCTTTATCAGAAAGCCAATGCTCTTGCACGCTCCATGAAAATGGTTAAGGTAAGAGAAATGGACGATAAGGAGACCGACGAGGAAGCGGAGTATGACGGTGATTATGTTGTAGACGAAAAGGCAAGAACGGCAACTCTTACTCCTCAGGGCGTTAAAAAGACCGAGGAATATTTCGGCATTTCAAATCTTAACGATACCGAAAATATCAAGATTGCGCACCATGTAAATCAGGCGATCCGCGCTTACGGAATAATGCAAAGAGATGTCGATTATGTCGTTAAGGACGGGGAAGTAATAATCGTTGACGAGTTCACGGGCCGTCTGATGTTCGGAAGAAGATACAATGAGGGTCTTCATCAGGCGATTGAAGCAAAAGAGGGCGTAAAAATCGCAAGCGAGTCGAAAACCCTTGCAACAATTACATTCCAGAATTTCTTCCGCCTTTATTCAAAGCTTTCGGGTATGACAGGTACCGCAATGACGGAGGAAGCCGAATTCAGAGAGATTTATAAGCTTGATGTTGTGGAAATCCCCACCAATAAGCCGCTTGCGAGAATTGATATGAACGATTCGGTTTATAAAACCGAAAAGGCAAAATTCAATGCTGTAATCGAAAATATAGTTGAGTGCCATGAAAAGGGTCAGCCGGTGCTGGTCGGCACTATAACAATCGAAAAATCCGAGCTTTTATCCTCAATGCTTAAAAAGCGTGGAATAAAGCATAATGTTTTAAACGCAAAGCACCACGAAAAGGAAGCTGAGATAATCGCGCAGGCAGGTATGTTCGGCGCTGTTACGATAGCCACCAACATGGCGGGACGCGGAACCGATATTATGCTCGGCGGTAATGCCGAATATTTAGCTAAAAATGCCTTAAGGCATGACGGAGTAAGCGAGGAGCTTATCGCCGAGGCGACAGGCTTTGCCGAAACCGACGATAAGGATATTATCGAGGCAAGAGCAAAATTCAAGGCTTATAATGATGATTTTAAGGCTAAAATCGCTCCCGAAGCCGAAAAGGTAAGAGAAGCCGGCGGACTTTTCATAGTAGGTACCGAAAGGCACGATTCGAGACGAATCGATAATCAGCTCAGAGGCCGTGCAGGCCGTCAGGGCGACCCGGGTTCTACTAAGTTTTATATCTCGCTCGAGGATGACCTTATGCGTCTTTACGGCGGCGAGCGAATTTCCTCTATGATGGAGACCCTAAAGGTCGAAGAGGATACTCCGCTTGAAAGCAAGCTTCTTTCGCGCACAATCGAAAGCGCTCAGCGCAAGAAAGAGGGCATGAACTTTGCCGCAAGAAAGCATGTCCTTGAATATGACGATGTAATGAACAAACAGCGCGAGCTTATTTATGAGCAGAGAAATAAGGTGCTTGACGGCGAAAACCTCAAAGACAGTATCCTTAAAATGATTGATGAAACGATAGATTCCTATGTTTCAATTTATTTAAGCGATCCTATCCGCGACAATTGGGATATCAAGGGACTTAAAGAATATTTCTCCGGCTGGGTAACTTCTAATGATGATTTCAATTTCCTTGAAAATGATTTTGAAAATATCACCGTTTCAGAGGTTGCCGATAAGATAAAAGAAAAGGCTCATGAAAAATACGATCTGCGCGAACAGCGCTTCGGCGAGGAGCTTACCCGTGAAATGGAGCGGGTTATCCTGCTTAGATGCGTTGATACCAACTGGATGGACCATATCGACAATATGGATCAGTTAAGACAGGGAATAGGTCTCCGTGCATACGGTCAGCATGACCCTGTTGTAGCTTACAGAAACGAAAGCTATGATATGTTCTCCGCAATGCGCGACGCGATAAGAGAGCAGACCGCTAAGCTTACATTAACCGTTGAAATCCGCCGCGACGAGGATGTCAAGCGTGAAAAGGTTGCGGAAGAAACCGAAACAGGCAAGCCTGCAACAGTTAAAGGTAAGGGCGTTGTAAGTAAAAACGCGCTTTGCCCCTGCGGAAGCGGTAAAAAATATAAGCGCTGCTGCGGAAAAGATCTCGATTAAAGAAATAAAAAATAAGGTATAAAACAGCTCCCGATTATATTTATAATCGGGAGCTGTTCTGATAATTTTTTTATTTTGTCAGATAATACTTGACGATTGTCTGCAAAAGCAGGTCTCTGTCAATCTTTCTTATAAGATTTCTGGCATTATTATGAGTGGTAATATAAGTCGGATCCTCGGAAAGAATATAACCTACTATCTGATTGATCGGGTTGTAGCCTTTTTCCTTTAAGGCACTGTAAACATCGGTCAAAATCCTGCGGATTTCCTGTTCTGTCTGATCGCCTAACGAAAAGGTCATAGTTTGCTCGTTCATAAATAACACCTCTCTATAAAAACTGTTTTATTATATTGTATACCTCTTTAAAGGATAATTCAAGTATTATTTTCTTAAAGCGGCGCCCGCGGCTTCAAGCTTTTTGATTATCTTTTCGGTAACGGTATCTATCTCGCTGTCGGAAAGAGTCGAATCGGCGGATCTCAGCCAAACGCTGAACGCAACACTCTTTTTGCCCTCGGGAATCTGAGCGCCCGAATAAACATCGAAAAGCTCAATTTTTTCAAGAAGCCTTCCCGAACCGCTTGTTATCGCCTTTTCAAGGTCGCCTACGGGGATATCCTTGTCGCACAGCATCGCAAAGTCACGCTCAACGGCAGGGAATTTCGGAAGAGGCTTATAAACGGTTTTTTTCTTGTTTATCGAATAAAGCACATCAAGCTTGATTTCGGCAACAAGAACTCTTTGCTCTATTCCGTAGCCTGCGGCAACATCGGGGTGTACCTCGCCGAAAACGGCAACCGGCATATTGTTAGCCATTACCTCTGCCTGACGGCCGGGGTGCAGATAAGGCTCATTTGAACGGATATATTCCGTATGCGCTCCGAAAAGCTTCATTATTTCTTCTATTATGCCCTTCATGGTAAAGAAATCCTCGTCCTTGCCGTAAATTCCTACGGACATGGTCTTAAGCTCTTTCGGCTGAGTCTTTATGGGTAATTCGTTTGCGATAAAGCGCTTGCTTATCTCGAAAAATCTTCCGTCGGTTATCTTGCGGTTAATGTTTGTCGAAAGAACGGTAAGCATACTTGTAGTAAGCTGGGTTCTGAGACAAGAATATTCGTCGCCTAACGGATTTAAAAGCTTTATAACCTTTCTTCTGTCATCGTCGGCGGATAATTTTAAAGTATCAAGTGCGTTTGAGGGAATGAAAGAATAGGTGGTTATTTCATAGGCACCGAGGGCGCAAAGAAGATTTTTAACCTTATCGTCCTTTATTCTTTCGGGAAGCTTTGTACCGCGGATAATTTCGCCTCTCATAGGAGTTGAAACGATATGGTCGTACCCGTATATCCTCATGACCTCTTCCGCAAGGTCGGCTCTGCCCTCGACGTCGTCTCTTATTGAAGGAACGCTGACTGTAAGCTTTCCGCTCTTCTCTTCGGTCTTAAGTCCCAAGGAATTAAGAATTGAAACGATTTTTTCAGTCTCGATTTCAACACCCAAAAGATCGGTAATAGCTTTTGCGGTTGTATTTATAATTCTGATTTCGGGGAGCTTTTCATGGCGGTCTATCTCACCGTCGATAATATCGCCTGCGTCAAGAGTGTAAATAAGATTGAGCGCGCGGTCCATTGCAAATTTCGTGTTCATTATATCGGTTCCGCGCTCGTATCTTCCGCTTGCCTCGGTTCTTATTCCGAGCTTTCTGCCTGTATGGCGGATATTGTCACGGCGGAATTTAGCCGATTCAAGGAAAAGGTCCTTTGTATCGTCCTCGATTTCGCTTTCCTTGCCGCCCATGATTCCCGCAAGGCATGAGGGCTTTTCTCCGTCCGCAATAACAAGCATATCCTCTGTAAGATTATAGTCCTTGCCGTCAAGCGTGGTAATCTTTTCGCCTGATTTTGCCGTGCGGACGATAATTTTCTTGTCCTCAAGGTCATTGTAGTTAAACGCATGCATCGGCTGACCGGTTTCAAGCATTACGAAATTCGTAATATCAACAATATTGTTGATAGGTCTCATGCCGGAAGCCGTGATTGCCTTTTGCATCCAATCGGGAGACGGCTTTATTCTCAGGTTTTTAACCACTCTTCCGATATATCTCGGGCAAAGGTCATAGTTTTTAACCTCAACATCTATATAATCGTTTATATCCGATTTTACAGTTTTATAATCCGTAGCAGGATTTTTAAACTCTGTTCCTAATACTACCGAGATTTCCTTTGCAACTCCTATAAAGCAGTTGCAGTCGGGACGGTTGGCGGTAATTTTAAAGTCGATAATATAATCGTCAAGCCCTAAAACCTCGTGCATATCGGTACCTGCCTTGACATCCGGCTTTAAAATAAGAATTCCGTAAACCGAGGCGCCCTCGTAGTCAGCTTCCGTCAGACAAAGCTCTTCGCCCGAGCAAAGCATTCCGTTTGACTCTACACCTCTAAGCTTTCCTGCCTTTATATGCGCGCCGTTCGGAAGATAGCTGTCGTCAAGCGCGGCAGGGACAATGTCGCCCTCCTTGATGTTCTGAGCGCCCGTAACTATCTGAACGGTTTTTCCGTTCCCGATATCCATCTGACAAATCTGTAAATGGTCGCTGTTTTCATGCGGAGTTATTTTATCAATTCTTGCCGCGACAACATTTTTAAGGTTTTCGCCCTGCTTTTCAATGCTTTCAACCTCAAAGCCCGCCATAACCATTCTGTCGCAAAGCTCTGAAACAGGAACATTTATATCAACATAATATTTAAGCGCGTTAAGTGAAATTTTCATAAATTCTTTACCCCCTTAAAACTGCTCAAGAAAACGCTTGTCGTTTTCGAATAAAAGTCTTATATCGCTGATTTTGTATCTTGTGGTGGTAATTCTGTCAAGACCTATTCCGAAAGCAAAGCCGGAATAAACCTCGGGGTCGATTCCGCAGCTTCTTAAAACATTCGGATGAACCATGCCTGCGCCTAAAATCTCTATCCAGCCGCTGCCCTTGCATACTCGGCAGCCCTTGCCGCCGCATTCCGAGCAGGTAACGTCGACCTCAACCGACGGCTCTGTAAACGGGAAAAATGACGGACGGAATTTAACCTTTGTTTCGGGTCCGTAAATTTCATGGGCAAACTGCTCTAAAACTCCCTTAAGGTCGCACATTGTAACGCCCTTGTCTACAACCAGTCCCTCTATCTGGTGGAAAACGGGGGAATGTGTAGCGTCAACCTCGTCCGCTCTGAAAACTCTTCCGGGGCAGATTATTCTGATAGGGGGCTTTCTTTGCTCCATTGTTCTTATCTGCGCCGCAGAGGTCTGAGTGCGCAGAAGAAGCTTTTCGCCGAGATAAAATGTATCCTGCATATCTCTTGCAGGGTGGTCAGCAGGAACATTGAGACATTCGAAATTATAATGGTCGGTCTCAACCTCGGGTCCGTCCAGCACATCAAAGCCCATCGAGCGGAATATATCAATCATATCCTCAAGCACGGTGTTTAAAGGATGAAGCTTTCCTGTCTTTTTAATCTTTGCGGGCATTGTTATATCGACAGTTTCGGATTTAAGCTTAAGCTCGGTAGCCTTCTCCTTCATTTTTGCGGATTTATCGGCTATTAAAGTCTCAAGCTTCTGCTTGGCGTCGTTAACCATCTGACCCATTTTCGGTCTTTCCTCTGCGGAAAGAGAACCCATTTGCTTTAAAAGAGCCGTAAGCTCGCCCTTTTTGCCGAGATATTTAACCCTCAGCTCTTCGATTGCCTGCTCGCTGTCGCAGCTTTCTATTGCCGATTTGGCGGCGGCTTTTAAGCTTTCGATTTTTTCTTTCACTTTCTATCCCTCCGAAAATTTAAAAGAATAACAAAAAAGACTTGCATCCTGATTTAAACAGGACGAAGTCTTTAAAATCAACACTCCGCGGTACCACCCGCATTTTCGCATAAAGCAAACACTTTAGCGGCCTTTAACGGAGCCGGACCGACATCGCTTACAACAATTAAGCTTCGGCAATGCAGCTTAGAAGCGAACTTCAATATATCTTTTAATAAAAGCGCTTGCAGCCTGAGGGCGCTTTCTCTCTGAAATAAAACAATATATTTACTTTTCTTCATCAACGCATTTGTTATTCAAATTACCCTTTTATTATAGCATGAAAAAAAATTTTTTCAAGTATTTTTTTAAAAGGTTTGAAATAATAGGCTTCAGGGCTTATAATAGGTGAAGAATAAAAATTTGGCAGGTTGAAATTATGAGCAGATACAGGCTTTGCATATTTGATATGGACGGAACTATTTTAGATACCCTGCAGGATCTTTATTTAAGCACGAATTTTGCGCTTAAAAAAAATTCCCTGCCCGAAAGGAAAATTGAAGAGGTAAAGAATTTCGTCGGAAACGGAATAAGAAAGCTGATTGAAAGAGCGGTTCCCGAAAATTCCGATGAGGAAACGATAAACCGCGTGTTTAATGATTTTAACGGTTATTATAAAATTCACTGCGCGGATAATACAAAGCCTTATTCAGGCATAAAAGAAGCGGTTTTAAAGCTTAAAAGCAATGGTGTTTTAACCGCCGTGCTGTCAAATAAAGCCGATTATGCGGTTAAAGAGCTGAGCGAAAGGTATTTCGGCGGTATTTTTGATATTTCTCAGGGCGCTATGGAAAATATAAGAATTAAGCCCTTTCCCGACGCGGTTTTTGAAATAATGAAAAAGTTTGATATAAAAAAAGAGGAAACGGTTTATATCGGCGACAGCGAGGTTGATATAAAAACTGCCGAAAACGCGGGAGTTGACTGCATTTCGGTTGACTGGGGCTTTAAAACAAAGCAGTTTTTATCAGAGCACGGCGCAAAAAGAATAGTATCAAACGCAAATGAGCTTTTAAAAGAAATCGGGGACTGAAAAATGAATATAAATATAAGAAAATACGAGAAAAAAGATATAAAAGAAATGACAGAAATTTGGAATGAGGTAGTAGAGGACGGCATTGCCTTTCCGCAGGAGGAAAAGCTGAATGAAACGCAAGCCGAAAAGTTTTTTTCTTCTCAGACCTTTTGCGGTGTAGCCGAGAATGAAAACGGTGAAGCTTTGGGCCTTTATATTCTTCATCCGAATAATGTCGGCAGGTGCGGTCATATTGCAAATGCAAGCTATGCCGTATCAAAAAACTGCCGCGGACTTCATATCGGCGAAAAGCTTGTAAAGCACTGCCTGTTAACAGCAAAGAATAATAATTTTAAAATTCTGCAGTTTAATGCAGTTGTCGAAAGCAATATCCATGCAAGACATCTTTATGAAAGGCTCGGCTTTAAGCTTTTGGGTATAGTCCCCGAGGGCTTCAGGCTTAAAAACGGGGCATACGAAAATATCTGTCTTTATTATATCGGCTTATAATGCGGATTTAACAAAGGCTTCGAAAATTTTTCTGCTGTCTGAGTCTTTTTCATAAGAAAATTCGGGGTGCCACTGAACAGCCCATAAAAATTTTCGGTCGGGAGCATAAATTCCCTCAATAAGTCCGTCCTCGGAAACAGCCATTGTTTTTAAGGAAGAGCCGAGCCCCTTTATCGCCTGATGATGATAGCTGTTGACAAAAAGGGTATCTTTTTTAAGCAGGGCTTTCAGCGGTGCGCCGTCGGTAAGAGAAACCGAATGTATTCCCCTGTCATAGGGGGCAGACATGTGATGCTCTGTTTTTGAGGGGTGTTCCGCTTCAAGGTCCTGATAAAGCGTTCCGCCGAAATATGCGTTTATAAACTGAATTCCTCTGCAAATTCCGAGTATCGGTTTATTCCTTTTTATAACCTCATGCAAGAGCAAATATTCGAATTTATCCCTTGCCTCGCTTATCTCTCCGCAAAGGGGAGATTTTTCCTGCCTGTATATTTCGGGGTTAACATCCTGTCCGCCCGTGAATAAAAATCCGTCAAAGGTGTCGGCAATTGTTTTTATATCGTCAAGAGAAACTTCAAGCGGCAAAACAACCGGCAGTGCGCCTGCAAGGGTTAAGCCCTTTAAGTACCCGGGGAGCATCCAGTAGGAAGCTTTTTGCAAATCAATAAGCGATGTAACTCCGATTATCGGCTTTTTCATTTTTATTACCTCTTTTATAAGTTAAAACGGCGCTTTCCGAATTTTAAAGGAAAGCGCCGTTGCTTTATCCGAATTATACTCTCAAAAGTGAAGTTTGTCAAGCAGAGAACAATCGTGGGATTAAAAAATATTATTAGTTATGTTATTGTTTTTTCTTCAATACAGAAAAATTTCTATCATGGGGAAATTATGATATGAACAGTTATAAATTTCACGGCTTTTATTTTTCTATATAAGGATTGTTTGTTCGGCACAAAATATAATCAATGCTTACATTATAAAAATCTGCAAGTCTAATTAGCGTTTCTGTAGGCGGTACTCTTTCTTCGTTCTCAAATTTGGAAAGCAAGGCTTGTTCGATTCCTGTTTTCATTTGCACGGCGATTTGCGTGTACCCTTTGTTTTTTCGCAATACCTTTAAATTGTTTTTCATAATTGCATTCCTCCTAATGACATTTTGTCATATTTTTGCTTGACAATTATGACAGTTTGTCATATAATTACATTAAATGAGGGGGTGACGCAGTGATTGTAAAGTTAAATGTGAGAAAGAAAATGATAATTGCTTTGTCAATTCTATTTATATTTTTTTGCATAGTAACAATTTTGATATTGTTTTCAGAAGACTTTATTAGGAATAGAGACCTGTATCAATATCTTCATTCTGATTTGGCTATGAGAAATCGCTCAACATTAGAATTTGAGCTAGAGATTTCTAAGGTTAAAACTAAGCTTATACCTTATTACATAGCAACCGGAATATGCGGCACACTTGCTTTAGCAAGTCTTGCGGGTGACATTTATTTGTTTGTAGCTAAAAAATAAAAAAGACAAATGGTATTACAAGGGTGATTTAAAAATGAAGTTTTGTCAAAAATGTGGAAAAGAAATTATGGATGAGGCAGTGATTTGTCCGGGGTGCGGTTGTGCAGTTGAAAAGGAAATAAAAAAAGCTGAAGTGTCCTATGAAAAATGCATCGAAGGTGCAGTGACAACCAATATTATAAGTGGTTTTTTAATAATAGTCGGTATTATTTGTTTTCTTTTTATAAATACTTGGATAGGTGCAATATTGAGTCTTGTAGCTGAAATAGTTGCGTTTTTACCCAATTCAAAATTGCGGAATGCTTTTAAGCAAAGCGGATTGAACAGAAAATCTAAAGAAGACAAAGAAAAGATTAAGGCAATTAAGAAAGATCTTAAATCTAAAAATCCTGCATATAAATTTTCAATCGTATTAGGCTTTATAGACTTAGTGTTTGTAGTAATCTTTGCATTATTTAGATAATAATTATCGTATCATAAAAATAGAGTTATTCCGTTTTTGGGGATAACTCTATTTTCATATATATCTTGAAAAATCAAATAAAAAATGTTATATTTGATTTAAGAAAAAGCTTGTATAATATAAGCCTCCATCTGACGATGGTGCGGGTGTTCGGTGGACACCTCTGCGAAGCAGAAGCGCCGACCGAGGCGGTAGCCGAGACGGTGGCAAAGCGAAGTTTTGACGGAGGGAGAGACAATGAAAGAATATAATAAAAATAATATTCCTCTTGCAAAAACTTTAAGAAAAAATATGACACCTTGGGAACGAAAGCTTTGGTACGAGTTTTTAAGATATTATCCCATAAGGTTTCAACGGCAAAAAGCAATCGGAAATTATATAGCGGATTTTTATTGTGCAAAAGCGGGGCTTATTATTGAACTTGACGGCGGCGGACATTATACCGACGAACAAAAAGAAAAGGATAATATTCGTACCGCAGAGTTAGAAAATATGGATTTAAGAATAATAAGAATTTGCAATTTGGATATAGTCCGTAATTTCAGAGGAGTAACTGAATATATAGATTTAACAGTTAAAAAATCTCTCCCTCAGTCAGCTTCGCTGACAGCTCCCTCGTCATAGGGAGCCGAAATTAGAAATGGGTTAGAATTTAAAAAAAGGGGTTTAAAAAATGACAAATATTCTTGACTATCTTTTGTGGCGCGGAGATATAACATTTGAAAACGATCCTTTTAATGAAATTGACGGCGCAATTTGCGCAAGGCTTTCCTATCTGCCGTTTGAAAGGATTTTAAAAGCAGGAGAGGAAATAACGCTTAAAAATGCAGCGGAAAAAATGCTTAAAATAGAAAATATTGAAGAAAAGGTACTTATAAAGGACGATTATAAGCTGATAAAAGCCTTAAAGGAAAGCAGCCGCTATAATTCCGCTTATGCCTTCGGGTTCGTTCATAAAACCGACAGACAGTCGCAGACTCAGTTTTGCGCGCTTACCTTAAGACTTTCCGATAACCTTTACTGCGTTTGCTTCAGAGGAACCGATAATACCCTTATCGGCTGGAAAGAGGATTTTAATATGGGGCTTATGTGTCCCGTTCCCGCTCAAAAATCGGCGGCTGAATATCTTGAAAAAATCCTTTCGGGCAAGGATAAAAAATTTATAATTGCAGGCCATTCAAAGGGCGGAAATCTTGCGGTTTATTCCGCGGCTTATTGCAGGGAAGATTTAAAGAATAAAATTACGGCGGTCTATAATTATGACGGTCCCGGCTTTACCGATACTGTTTTGGAGTCGGACGGTTATAAGAATATCTGCAAAAGGGTAAATACCTATGTTCCTCAGTCCTCGGTAGTCGGAATGCTGTTAGGCCATAAGGAAAACTTTTTTACGGTGCACAGCGAAAATTCGGGTCTTATGCAGCATGATATATATTCATGGAATGTCGAGGGCAAAAAATTCATTTTCCTTGAAAGCGTAAATAACAGCAGTGTTTTTGTGGATTCGACGGTAAAGGCTTGGTTTTCGGATCTGACTCCTTATCAGTTAGAGGTTTTTGTTGAGGCGGTATTTAAGGTTGCTAACGAAACAAATGCCGAAACACTCCATGAGATGGGCGAAAAATGGTTTGACAGCGCCGTAAGCGTTTTGAAATCGGTCAAAAATCTGGACGAAACAACAAGAAAAACCGCAATGGAAGCAATTAAAATATTACTTAAAAGCACAAAATCGGGCTTTAAAAAGGTTACGGATAAAAATATATAAAATAAACACGGACATAAAGCTTAAGCTTTATGCCCGTGTTAGTTTATCCGATATTCAATCGGTGTTTATTTTGATGTTTCCCGTATCGGTTTCGATTTCGCATTTGCCGCCCGTCGCAGATTTCGGAACATCTATCTCACCTGTATCGGTATCTGTTATAAATACTTTTTCAGTCAGCAGATTTCCCGTTACATCGCCGGTGTCGGTTTCTATATCTAACTCGGCGGCGTCGCATCCGTCAAATTTAACATTTCCGGTGCTTCTTTCAATTGAAAGCTTTTCGGATGCTATAACATTTTTTAGCAGAATATCTCCGGTGTCTCCTGTCGATTTAAAGCTTTTGCAGGTGATATCCGTTAAGCTTGCTCGGTCTGTAGAAGCCTTTATTTTTATATCGCCGCTGCATTTGACACCGCTAACCGTAACCGTGCCCGTTGAGGTTGAAAGCTCAAGTGTATCAAGCGAAGCTTGGTTTACGCCGATGTTTCCGGTAGAGGTTTTTATCTTTACAGATTCTGAGACAGGGGAGCGAAAATCAACATTGCCCGTGCTTAAATTTATATCGACATTTTTAAATGCTTGGTCCTTTGAAATCCTGACATTTCCCGTGCTCCCTTTAATCCGCAGGGAATTGTATTCAGTACTTGGAAGATAAACAGTTATTTTAGGCTGTTCGAAATAAAATCCGATATAATCAAGTCCCGATTTTTTATTTTCGGTTTTGATAATAAGCTTTCCGTTTTCAGCCGTAACTGAATTTTTGGCGGTTTCCTCTTCGAAGCTTATAACCCTGCTCTTATCATCTTCAGACCTTGCAAAAACAATATCCGCAGTATCGGTAAGAATTGATATATCGCTTATATCCTCGCTGATTTCATAAGTGTTTGTTTCGTATTTAACCGTTGACAGCTTTTTAAAATCCCATTTAAGCGCTGACATTAAACCTAAAAAAGCTGTTCCGCCGAAAAGCGCAAGCGCACCTGCCGTAATCAGCCAAATTTTTGCCGACTTTTTCACTTCGCATTCTCCTTTCTGATAAAGCAGCTCTTTATCCGTAACGCAATTTTTTTAGTAAGTATTAAAGTTCCTTTCGTAACCGCCTTACAGCCGAAAAACATAAATATCGAAAGCCCTGCGCAGACTATTCCTCCGAGCAACATAACGGCGCCTGAAATTTTGTTTGCGTTTTTTATAAAGATAATTCCGGCGGGAACACTTCCTGCCGCGCAGATTATAAACGAAGCAAATACCGCCCAAAGTGAAATAATTACCGCCCAAAGCGAAATATAAACCGAGAGAATAACCGCGGCTACGGCAATGCCGAGAGAAAGCCATATCGGAGAGCCGAGTGCTAAAAGCACGATTTCCCATGCTTTAAGCCGTCTTTTGGGTTTAATTCTTTCCTTTGCAATTTTAACGAGCGGAATATCCGCCACCGCCTGATTAACGATTTCCTCGGCAGAGCCGACGGCGGATACCGCGTCTTCCTCAGAAAGACCCTCTTCAATTCTGTCGTCAATCATCTCGCTGTAAAATGTCAGCCGTTCCTCAATCTCATCCTGCGGAAGTCCCGATAAACCCTTGCGCAGTGCGATAATAAATTCCTGTTTATTCATTGCTCTCATCCTCCTTGGTTACAAATTTATAAATAGCTAGAATTTCCTTCCATTCCGACTTAAACTCTTCTATCCTTTTAAGTCCCTCTTCTGTAATGCGGTAATACTTCCGAAGTCTCCCGCAATACTCCGCAGTGCGGACTGTAAGCATTTGAGCCGTCTCCAAGCGTTTTAAAATTGTATATAATGTGGATTCGGAAAGCTCGATATACGGCTTTAAGTCCTTGATTATCTTATATCCGTATGAATCCTCGCTTTTTATAGCCGCTAAAACGCAAATATCCAAAAGTCCCCGTTTCAACTGACCGTCCATATAATACCTCCTTTAGTGTAATACATCATAACACGAAGTATTGTTTTTGTCAATATATTTTTTTAAAATCTGTTGAAAAATCGCCGGGGTTATTCTATAATTAATAAAACAAGGCTTTTAGGAGAGAAAAAATGAAAGCATTAAAAGAATATGTTTACATTACCTTCGGTACGGTTCTGCTCACCTGCGGAGTCTATTTCTTTAAAATTCCGAACGGCTTTTCAACAGGCGGAGTCAGCGGAATAGGAACGATTTTAGGAAAGCTTACTGCCGTGTCTCCCGCTACGTGGATTTCAGTCATAAACATTTTCTGCCTCATTCTCGGATTTTTGGTACTCGGAAAGGAAACGGGGATAAGAACGGTCTATTGCAGTCTGCTTTTTTCCTTGCTTACAAAGCTTTTTGAAATTCTTTTTCCTCTGAAAGCTCCGCTTACAAATCAGCCGTTTTTAGAGCTTGTTTATGCCATGCTTTTAACCTCTATTGGCTCGGCTCTGATTTTTCATTATGCCGCGTCTTCGGGCGGCACCGATATCGTAGCGCTTATCCTAAAAAAATATTCTCATTTAAATGTCGGAAAATCGCTTTTGTGCGTAGACTTTTTAATTGCAATGTCATCATTCTTTGTGTTCGGAATAAAGGTCGGGCTTTTCTCGGTGCTGGGTCTTTTCTCAAAAGCGTTTATTGTTGACGGCGTTATAGAAAACATGAACAGCTGTAAATATTTTATGATAATAACGACGCACAGCGAGGAGATTTCCGAATATATAATGAAAAATCTTCATCACGGGGCAACCTTGGTTAACGCAACAGGCGCTTATACCCACGATAATAAGACCGCTCTTCATACCGTTTGCAGAAGAATTGAGGCGGTAAGGCTTCAAAAAGCCGTTAGGGAAATCGACCCTCAGGCTTTCATGATAATAACAACAAGCAGTGAGATTATCGGAAGAGGATTTCGGGGAGTGTAAAATTTTCTAAAAAGGTCTTGTAAAAGATTTTAAATATGATAAAATTAGAATATAAAATAAAATTCTGTAAAGGAAGTTATAAAAATGTCAAAAGAAGTATTGGTTGAAATTTCTGCACGCCATGTGCACGTAACAAAGGAAGCGCTTAACATCCTTTTCGGAGAGGGCCATGAGCTTACTCCTAAGAAAAATCTTTCTCAGCCGGGTCAGTTTGCCTGCGAGGAAAAGGTAACTATAGTCGGCCCTAAGGCAACGCTTAAGGCTTCTATCTTAGGACCCTGCAGAAAAGAAAATCAGGTTGAGCTCTCTTTGACAGACGCGCGCACAGTAGGCGTTACCGCTCCTATCAGAGAATCCGGCGATATTAAGGACTCGGGCGCATGTAAGCTTGTAGGTCCCTGCGGAGAAATTGAGCTTACCGAAGGCGTAATCGCCGCAAAGCGCCATATCCACATGACCACAGCAGATGCTGAAAAATTCGGTCTTAAGGATAAGCAGATAGTAAGCGTTAAAATCCCGACAGAGGGCAGAGCGCTTACATTTGACGATGTAGTTGTCAGAGTTTCGGACAGCTATGCGCTTGCTATGCATATTGATACTGATGAGGCTAATGCTGCGGCGGTTAAAGGAAGCTGCATCGGTGAGATCATTGGCTAATCCCCTAGGGCTTTATATACATATTCCGTTTTGCAAAAAGCGCTGCGCTTACTGCGATTTCTATTCGTCGTTTTTTGAAAGCGGACTTGTAAGACAGTATTTGTCGGCACTTAAAAAGGAAATGAAAAAATGGGGCGGTAAATTAGACCGCCCCGTTGATACTGTTTATATAGGCGGCGGAACGCCGTCGCTCTTAGGCAAATCAGCAGGAACACTTATAAAAGCGGCGAAGAATTATTTTGATGTCACTGACGACGCGGAAATAACCGTCGAGGCTAATCCCGAATCCTGCACAGAGAGCTTTTTAAGCTCGGTTCTTGAAAACGGGGCAAACCGTTTGTCCTTGGGCGTTCAGAGCTTTAATGACGATGAACTTCGCAAGCTTTCAAGAATTCATAGTGCCAAAGAAGCGCGGAACGCTTATTGCATCGCAAAAAGCATGGGCTTTAAAAATATTTCGTTAGACCTGATGATGGGTCTGCCGAACAGCGATTTAAAATCGCTTAAACACACGCTTGACGCATTCTTGCGGCTTTCGCCTCAGCATATTTCCGCATATATTCTTAAAATTGAGGAAAATACGCTGTTTGAAAAACAGAATACAGCCGTTCCGCCCGACGATGAAGAGGCGGAGCAATATATGTTTGTTTGTGAAACCCTCGAAAAAAACGGCTATGAGCATTATGAAATTTCCAATTTTTCGAAGCCCTCTTATTACAGCAGACATAATATGAAATACTGGATGGACGAGGAGTATTTAGGCATAGGACCTTCAGCCGCCTCTTTTCTTGACGGCAAAAGATTTTATTATAAAGCCGACCTGCATAAATTCATGCAAGAGCCCGAAACCTATTTTGACGGTCACGGCGGCTCGGACGACGAAAGAATTATGCTGGGGCTCAGAACATCGCGCGGAGCAGATATTTCGGCCTTTGTCGCGCCTGATGATAAAAAGCTTATAAAGTTTAAAAAAGAGGGCTTTATAAATCTTGATTATCCGCGTGTTTCTCTTACGGACCGCGGAATGCTGCTTTCCAATCAAATTATAACGGAGTTGATTTCGTGAAAACCTATAAAATTCATTTAATTCGCCACGGGCTTACGGACGGAAACCTAAGAGGCTGTTATATAGGAAACAGAACGGATCTTCCGCTTTGCCCAGAGGGACTTAAAGAGCTCAGAGATTTAAGGGAAAATATTGATTATCCCGATATAGAAGCTCTCTATTCGGGTCCTCTTTTAAGGAGCAGACAAAGCGGAGCGGTTTTATATCCGGGGTTTGAGCCTGTTATAATCGACGAGCTTACTGAATATGATTTCGGCAAATTCGAGGGCAAAACAGCCTCAGAGCTTGAAAGCGATCCCGATTATATTGATTGGACGTCGGGAAAGCTTGAAGCGCCCGAGGGCGGAGAAACCACTCAGAATTTTATTAAAAGAATAGCTTTAGGCTTTAATACGGTAGTCCGCGATATGATGGATAAGGGGATAACAAACAGCGCTGTTATTATGCACGGTGGTGCTATAATGATGTTCCTTGCGGCGTCCGCGGTGCCGAGAAAAAAATCCGTTGAATGGAGCTGTGAAGCGGGAAGAGGCTTTTCCGTAATGGTAACGCCGTCGCTTTACCATTCAAGCGGAATAGTCGAAGTCTACGATTATATATAGAACGGATGAGAGTATGGTAAACATAGGAAACGATTGGGATGAGATTTTAAAGGACGAATGGAGCAAGCCTTATTATTTAAAGCTTCGTGAGTTTTTGAAATATGAGTATAAGCATTATACCGTTTATCCCGATATGTATGATATTTTCAATGCGCTTAAAATGACCTCGTTTGAAAACACAAAGGTTGTTATAATCGGGCAGGACCCTTATCACGGTCCAAATCAGGCTCACGGGCTTTGCTTTTCCGTAAAAAGAGGAATTGAACCTCCGCCGTCGCTGAAAAATATCTATAAGGAAATGAATTCCGATATCGGAACGGAAATTCCTTCAACAGGCGATTTAACCTGCCTTGCAAAGCAGGGAGTGCTTCTGCTTAATACTGTTCTTACAGTCCGCGCGGGTCAGGCTGACAGCCATAAGGACAAGGGCTGGGAAATCTTCACCGACCGTGTAATAAGCGAGCTTGATAAAAAAACAACACCCGTTGTTTTCCTGCTTTGGGGAGCAAAAGCGAGAAATAAGGCTTCGATTATTAAAAACCCTATTCATAAAAAGCTGACCGCCGCTCACCCGAGTCCGCTTTCCGCTTATAACGGCTTTTTCGGCTGTAAGCATTTTTCAAAAACAAATGAAATTTTAAGGTCAGCCGGAGAAACGCCGATTGACTGGAGAATTGTATAAAAATAAAGAAACCGACCGCAAAAGCGTATCGCTTGCGGTCGGCCTCTTCTATATCGCGTCAGACATTTGCCCGCTAATCCCTTTAACGCAGGATAAGTAAACCTGCACACAAAGCAAACAGCTTTTTTAAACGGAACTGCGTATTAAAATGTCATCGGCGTTAAAGGGCATAAGGCAAACTTTTTAAGACGCGAATTTGCATCGCTATTTTCGTTTCTCTTATCGCCCAAAAGTATTATGTGATAAATATTTAAAATAATCAGTGGAAATATCTGTAAAAAAAGAGGAGATATAAAATGACCTTTAAAGAAGCGGAAAGCTATATCCATTCTCTTCAAAAATTCGCGGCTAAACAAAATCTTGATAATATGCTATTTGCGCTTTCAAAGCTTGATAACCCTCAGAATAAGCTGAAGGTTTTCCATGTCGCGGGGACTAACGGAAAAGGTTCTGTCTGCGCATATCTGTCCTCGGTGCTTTCGCAGGCGGGCTATAAGGTCGGGCTTTTTATATCCCCTTTTGTAACGGAATTTTGCGAGCGGATAAGCATAAACGGAGAATATATCCCAAAACCCGAGCTTGCAAGGCTTTGCGAAAAAGTCAAAGAAACAAATGCTCAGCTTTGTGAATTTGAATTTATAACCGCCGTCGGGCTTTGCTATTTTGCGGAGCAAAAGGTGGATTATGCCGTAATTGAGGTAGGCTTAGGCGGCAGGCTTGACGCAACGAATGTTTTTAAATCCTCGCTTCCCGTAATCACTCATATCGGTCTTGACCATACAGCGATACTCGGAAACACTTTAGAAAAAATCGCAAAGGAAAAATGCGGTATAATAAAGGGCAAAACAGCGGTTGTTTCGCCGTTTCAGGAAAAAGAGGTTATAAATTTCGTTCGAAGTTATGTTAAAAATCCCGTTATTCCGGATGTGAGAAATTTTAAGCTGATTTCATCGGATTTGTCGGGTAACAGATTTGAATTTCAAAATGATATATATGAAACACGGCTTATCGGAGAATATCAGTCGGAAAATGCGGTTACCGCATTGACGGCAATAGATTTAAGCGGTATTGAAATCCCGAAAGAAACTGTTAAGCGCGGGATAAAAAATGCTTATATCCCCGCAAGAAGTGAAATCATATCCGAAAATCCGCTGATAATTCTTGACGGGGCGCATAATCCTCTTGCCGCAAAGGCGCTTGCTGCCGAAATAAAAAAATTCGGCAAAAAAGCTTTTGCCGTCGTCGCGGTAATGCGCGATAAGGATTATGATTTGCTTTTAAAGGAAATTCTGCCCTTTTGCTCGGGCGGAGCTTTCACTCAGGTTCCGTCGCTTGAAAGAGCGCTTCCGGCATCGGAGCTTTATAAAACTGCTTTAAAATATCTTTCACATAATATATATTGTGTTCCCGATGTTAAAGAGGCATTAAAGCTTGCGAAGGATAAGGCAGAGGGTCCGATTTTTATTTTCGGCTCGCTGTATCTTGCTTCTTATATTAAAAATATTGATTCGACACCGTAAAGCGACACATTTTTTACTGTCCGACTTCTATAATGGAAGTCGGATATTTTTTTATTTATCGGAGGGAGTTAAAAATAATGGCTGTTGAAATCAGAATAAACGGCGAGGTTGTAACCGCATATATCACGGGCGAAATAGACCACCATACCGCCGCTTCCGTAAGAGAAACAATTGATTCCGCAATCGAGCTTAATATGCCGACTTTGTTGGTGCTTGATTTCGGCGGAGTCAACTTTATGGATAGCTCAGGTATCGGTCTTGTCATGGGAAGATACCGCAACATGGCAAAAATCAGGGGGAGCGTTCATTTAAGTTCTGCTTCGCCCTCGCTTACAAAGGTTTTCAAGCTCGCGGGAATTGAAAAGCTTGCAACAATTGATGATGTTGATAAAAAGGAGAGAAAAATATGAAAACAGTTAATAAATTCAGCCTTACAATGCTTTCGCGCTCTTCAAACGAAAGCTTTGCGAGAGCAAGCGTGTCCGCTTTCGCTATTCAGCTTGACCCGACATTGGAAGAAATAAGCGATATAAAAACCGCTGTATCGGAGGCGGTAACAAACTGTATCGTTCATGCCTATAAGGATAAAATCGGCAAAATTTACATAAACGCCGAAATAACCGACACATCTGTTTTAAAGGTCAAAATCCGTGATAAGGGCTGCGGTATAGAGGATATTGAGCTTGCTATGCAGCCGCTTTATTCTTCAGTAGGCGGAGAAAGGGCAGGCCTCGGATTTGCAGTCATGCAAAGCTTTACGGACAACCTCAAGGTTGTTTCGAAGCCGGGGAAGGGTACAACAGTCTCCTTTCAAAAAAGGATTTTGCCAAGGCTCAGCGTAAATGGAAAAAACTAAAGACAGAGACAGCCTTATTGTCGATAATACCCGTCTTGTCAGCTCTCTTTGTTCAAGGTTTTCGGGAAAGGGCGTCGAGTTCGACGATTTGTATCAGGCAGGGTGCGTGGGTCTTGTAAAGGCGGCTGACGCGTTTGATGAAAGCCGCGGCTTTCAGTTTTCAACCTATGCCGTTCCCGTAATACTCGGAGAAATCAAAAGACTTTTCAGGGACGATGGACCAGTAAAGGTTTCAAGAAGTATTAAAGAGCTTTATATAAAGATACTTAATTGTAAAAATAAGCTTTCCGGCGTGCTTGACCGCGAGCCTACGGTAAGCGAAATCGCAAATGCGCTTAATATTGAGCCCGAAAGTGTTTCCGAAGCCCTGTGTGCCTGTCAGTCCACATTATCGCTGACAAGAAATGACGATGAAAGTGAAAACGAGCAGATTGATTTGCCGGTTTCCGATAATTCGGAGAACCTTAATGATAAGCTTATGATAGACGGTGCTTTTAAAAAGCTTGATGAGCAGGAGTGCAAAATAATAAGGCTTAGATATTATAATTATATGACGCAGAATGAAACAGCCAAGAAAATGGATATGTCTCAGGTGCAGGTTTCGAGGGCGGAAAAGAAGATTTTAAAAAAGCTCAGAGGTATTCTTGAAACGGGTGCGTAGTGGATTTTCTATTGCGTAACTACAATATATTGTGATTAAAAACCGCTGATTTTAATTGTTAAAAAATTTTTAAAAAAACTTTAAAAAAAGTGTTGACAAAGGGGTGAGGGTGTGGTATTATAATCTA